>Ga0209123_1000034_pt1 | contig 266021 bp, 249 predicted proteins | sample BarGraIncu00431A_FD_184500 | JGI IMG/M metagenome (GOLD analysis project Ga0209123, IMG submission 184500) | Arctic peat soil microbial communities from Barrow, Alaska, USA - Barrow Graham LP Incubations 004-31A (SPAdes) (version 2) | ecosystem: Environmental > Terrestrial > Soil > Wetlands >... | reverse complement strand
AGAAATGCAAAGGATGCGGGCTCTGCGCTAAAAACTGTCCGACGACTTGTATTACAGGCGAGAAGAAAAAACCGTATACAATTAAAGAAGATGATTGTATCAAATGCGGAACCTGTGTGGATAAATGTAAGTTCGATGCAGTTATTCGGCTATAAACTGAGGGGAGGCTCATTGGCGTTGATTACACTAACAATTGATGGGCGCGAAGTCAGTGTTCCCAAGGGGACGACCGTACTCGAAGCCTGTCGTATCCATGATATTTCCATCCCAACCTTGTGCCATGACAAGGAGATTACTTCTGGCGGTTCCTGCCGATTGTGCGTCGTCCAAATCGAAGGGATGCGCAATCTACCCCCGTCTTGTGTCACTCAAGCAGCTCAAGGAATGAAGGTAGAGACACAAAATTCGAAAGTTCGGGCAGCACGCAAAATAATTCTCGAACTGTTGGTAGCCAATCATCCGTTAGATTGCATGCTTTGCGAGAAATTAGGAGATTGTTCTTTGGCTAAGTATGCGTATGAATATGGTATAACTGGTGAAGTTTATCAAGGGGAAAAACGCAACTACCCTATCGATAATGGAAACCCTTATATTCTGAGAGATCCCAATAAATGTATCCTGTGCGGCAAGTGTATAGCTACCTGTAACGCTGTTACGGAACGAAGCGTGATTGATTACGCTTTTCGAGGATTCAATACGAAGGTCGCAACCTTTATGGACACAGATCTGAAGGATTCTAACTGCGTTTATTGCAACAGGTGTGTGGCGATTTGTCCGGTTGGAGCCCTAGTCGACAAAAGCATGATAGGTAAAGGCCGCACCTGGGAGTTCACTAAGGAAGAAGCTACCTGTACGTTTTGTGAATCTGGCTGCAAATTTGACATTAACTCCAAGAACGGTAAGGTTATCGGAGTAACAGCAAATTCAGCCGCAAATGGTCGACCACTTTGCCTTAAAGGCCGTATTGGGTCTGACTTCAAGTTCAACCCTAACCGGACGGAACTACCATTTATTAATCAAGATGGTGAGTTTGTTCAAGTTGCTTGGGAAGAATTTTTAGGGCTAGGTAATATTGTTGAAAAAATTAACTCGTTAGCGAAGTAGTATTAGACTATTTCACCCATCATTTAGCTTCTTTGTGATTATTATCACTAGAAAAGCTATGATTATTGAATAATATGGATAAAGTATTTGTAGCTAAAGTAGGTCACTTAGCTTAGCTATTCAATATTCCATCGGATTCAAAGAAATGTTATGGATAAGGATGAATAATCTGAGAGGAGTGAAACACAGTGGAGTGGTATACTTTAACGATCGACGGGCGTGAAGTCAGCGTTCTGAAGGGAACGACCGTACTTGAAGCCTGCCGTATGAATGATATTCCGATTCCTACTTTGTGTCATGACAAGGAGCTTACGCCATCTGGCGCCTGCCGTTTGTGCGTGGTTCAAATCGAAGGAATGCGCAATCTTCCCCCGTCTTGCGTCACTCAAGTAGCGCAGGGAATGAAGGTGGAAACTCAGAATCCCAAAGTCCGAGCGGCACGCAAAATAATTCTGGAACTGTTGGTGGCAAATCATCCGCTCGATTGTATGACCTGTCAAAAGATGGGAGACTGTTCTTTGGCGGAGTACGCCTATGAATATGGCGCTACTGGAGAGCTTTATAAAGGCGAGCAACACGACCTTCCGATCGATAGCGGAAACCCGTTTATCTTGAGGAATCCCAATAAATGTATCTCGTGCGGAAAATGTATTAAAGCGTGTACTGAAATTCAGGGAAAAAGCATTTTGGACTTTTCCTTCCGTGGCTTTGATACTCAAGTCGGACCGGCTTTTAATCTTCCCTATAATGAGTCCGCTTGTGATTTTTGCGGTTCTTGTGTTTCGGTCTGTCCCGTAGGAGCATTGGTAGAAAAGAAAATGATCGGCAAGGGACGTGCTTGGGAAGTAACAAAGGTCCAAACCACTTGTCCGTTTTGCGGGGTAGGTTGTAACTTTGACCTGAATGTTAATGACGGTAAAGTCATTGGGGTAACCTCAAATCCGAATTCACCCGTCAATGGCAAGGCTTTATGTGTCAAAGGTCGCTTTGGGATGGACATGATTTATAGTCCCAATCGCGTGACAACGCCTTTGATCCGGAAAGATGGAGTATTAGTTCCTGCAAGCTGGGATGAGGCCTTAGATTTAGTCGCTACCAAGTTAGGCCAGATCAAGAAGGACTATGGTCCAGACTCGATAGCTGCTTTAAGTTGTGCCCATTGTACTAATGAAGAAAATTATCTTATGCAAAAATTTATGCGCGCGGTGATCGGTACCAATAATGTCGATCACTGCGCCAGGACCTGACACGCTCCCACTGTGGCCGGTCTGGCCACCTCATTTGGATCTGGAGCGATGACCAACTCTATTAATGAAATTCCAAACACCAAAGCAATGTTTGTTATTGGTTCAAATCCAACAGAAGCCCATCCTGTGATTGGAACAAAAATGAAGCAAGCACTAGCGAATGGTTCAAAACTGATTGTGGTAGACCCGCGGAGCACCGACATCGCAGAGCATGCAGATGTTTGGCTAAGGCTTCGTTCGGGAACCGATATTGCTCTGATCAACGGACTTATGAACATTATTCTTGCCAACGGGTGGGAAGATAAAGCGTTTATTGAAGAACGTACAGAAGGCTTTGAAAAAGTCCGGGAAATTGTGAAGAAATATACTCCTGAAGTGGTTAGTCAAATAACGGGAGTTCCAGTAGAGCAACTGGAAGAAGCCGCTAGAATTTATGCAACTGCGGAATGTGCAGAGATCTTCTACACATTAGGGATCACGGAACATGTCTGTGGTACGGATAACGTGATGAGCTGTGCGAACCTAGCCATGCTTACAGGCAACCTAGGTAGAGAGAGTACGGGTGTTAATCCAATGCGTGGGCAAAATAATGTGCAAGGTGCCTGCGATATGGGAGCATTGCCGAACGTCTACCCTGGTTACCAACAAGTCGCCAATCCTGAAACACGGGCAAAATTCGAAGCCGCTTGGGGGGTTCCACTAAGCCCCACTAATGGATTTATGATTCCAGATATGTTTGCAGCGGCGGCTAGTAGAGATTTGCGGGCTTTGTATATTTTAGGCGAAGACCCAGTCATTACAGATGCTGATGCTAACCATGTGCGCAAAGGCCTTAAAGCCCTTGATTTCCTTGTAGTCCAAGAGATCTTTTTGTCTGAAACAGCTAAGATGGCAGATGTCGTCTTACCTGGGGCTAGCTATGCTGAAAAGACTGGCACATTCTCAAATACAGAGCGGCGAGTGCAAATGGTTAATCGGGCGATTAAACCGATCGGTAATGCGAGGGCCGATGGGGAGATCATTTGTGACCTGGCGACTCGTATGGGTTACCCTATGGAGTACAAATCGTCAGAAGAAGTTATGCAGGAAATTGCCAGCCTTACCCCTATATTTGCAGGGATCAGCCATAAACGTTTAGGAACGCAAGGGTTGCAATGGCCAGTACCTACTGTTGAACACCCCGGTACAAAGTTCTTACATGAAGGAAAATTCAACCGGGGCTTAGGACAATTTATGCCGATCGAAAATCAGTTGCCTGCTGAATTGCCAGATGAGGAGTATCCTTTCTTACTCAATACTGGGCGTAAACTTTCCCATTATAACGTTTTCACTCAGCACTCTCCAACGTTAGGCGCGTATTCGCCAGAAGAGCTGGCGGAAGTTAATCCGACGGATGCCAAACGGCTAGGACTCGAAGTAGGTGAAGTAGTTAAGGTTTCATCCCGTCGTGGTGAAGTAAAAACTAAAATTAAAATCACGGAACGAGTGCCTGTTGGTATGGTCTTTATGACCTTCCACTATTTTGATGCTCCAACTAACGAACTGACCAATGGAGCCTATGATAAAGTCACTAAAACGTATGAGTATAAAGTGTGTGGCGTACAAATTTCAAAAATTAGTTAGTTGTTATTAAATAAATAGATGGGCCTTTCGGAGGCCCATCTATTTGTTAATAGATTCTTTTGCCTGACGCCACTCAGCCACAATAATCGGACTCAGCTAATGAGTAAATGTTTCCAAATAAGAAAGGTGGAATTCAGTATGACTAGTGACGAATACAAAGCAATTCTAACCATAGCTATTGACAATGAAGTTGAGTCTTATGAATTTTATAAGGGAGTTTCTGAAAAAGTAGCTGATGCTTACATCAAGAAAATGTTCTTCGAATTTGCTACAGAAGAACTAGGACATAAAAAGCTATTAGAAGGTTTTATTGCCAAAGATATCAAGGACATGCATTTTGATGAGTCCGCAGATTATAAGGTTTCTGAAACGGTTGATAAACCAACATTATCGTTGGACATGAAACCCGCAGACGCTCTAGCTCTGGCCATGAAAAATGAAGAAGATGCTATGAACATGTATGCAGCATTTGCTACTGCCAGCAGCGATCAAGATCAGAAGAAAATGTTCAATGATCTGTCCATCATGGAAAAAGGTCATAAAACAAAAATTGAAAAATATTATGTAAATGTTGCTTATCCTGAGGTGTGGTAATGGGTTACCCGTTCTTGTTTGAATCTCCAGCAGAAATTATGGTCGAAGTGGCGTAATAGGTTCCAATGGGGCTTTTGACAAAGTACCAAAACGTATGAGTATAAAGTCTGTGCCGTACAAATCTCGAAAATTGCTTAGTATAAGACGGGCCTTCAATCAATGAAGGCCCATTTTCCGTATTAGTCAGAAAGTGTAACTTGCTAACGGGTACCCAGGGAGGGCATTCGATCGATCGACGGCGCCTAGGCGCCTAAAGGCTTAGCGCTGGTAGAGCTATTTTTAACGTATCAGAGCCCCGTACCACTGATGAATGAAGTATATTCAAATTTCACGGTAGAAAGTATATGTTTCTGGTATCCCTTTACCCGTGAAATTGGTATTATTAAAGCATGAAAGAGAATATTATAAGAGAAATTTTTTTCGTTGAATACGCTGGGGTGAAGGAGTAAAGATAGGTATGAAACTTATGATTGAATTAGAAGAAGCTAGGGAATCGGTCCTTTCCCGCATCCAACCAGTCGAAACGGAAAGTGTTTCAATAGTAAATGCCTATCATCGCGTGTTGGCCCAGAATGTGACATCGCAAATTTCAATGCCACCGTTTACGCGGTCACCGTTGGATGGATATGCTTATCATGCTACAGCAGCTGATCCTAAGACGATTCATCTTAAGGTAGTGAGTGAGATCCCGGCAGGAACTTTCTCAGAACGGGAAATTGTCGCTGGAGAGGCGGCTAAGATATTTACAGGTGCACCAATTCCGCCCGGTGCCAACTGTGTGGCCAGGATGGAAGACACCGAGTTCGCTTTGGATGAAGTGACGATTTTTTGTCCTGTGTTACCTGGTTCAAATATTGTACATAAAGGAGAAGAGATTGAGGAGGGAGAGACCATCCTTAGTCAGGGTTTCTATTTAACCCCACCGGCAGTAGGGTTACTTGCTGCAGTTGGTTATGACCAAGTCGAGGTCTATCGTCGACCACGTGTGGGGTTACTCTCGACAGGAACGGAACTTATGGATGTGGGGCAACCGTTACTCCCAGCTAAGATTTATAATAGTAACAGTTATACGTTGCGAGGGATGCTTCAAGAAGCTGGGTGTGATGTTTCGGTGATTCCAATTGTTCCTGACCAAATAGAGGAGACCCTCAAAGCTTTAGAAGAAGTTGCGGATACCGATCTGGTTATTACAACCGGTGGAGCCTCGGTGGGTGATTACGATATAGTGCGGCATGCCCTTGCTCAGTATGGCTGTGAGATGTTGTTCTGGAAGATTAACATTAAGCCTGGAACGCCTGCCTCAGTTGGACAAAAAGGAAAGCGGTTCTTTTTCTCTCTTTCTGGAAATCCAGCAGCCGCCATGGTGACATATGATCTGTTGGTTCGTCCGGTCCTCCGCAAATTGGCGGGTCGATCGATGATCGAAGAAGGAACGTTCTTAGTCAAAATGGCCAGCAGTTTTCATCAAACAGGAAAGCAACGACGCTTCTTGAGGGCTCAGGCAGTGTTGAAAAATGGAGAGATTTGGGCAGATCTTGCTCCGGCGCAGGGATCGGGAATTCTTCGTTCGATGATTGGTAGCCACATTTTGGTGGATGTGCCGGCGAATCATGGCTCGGTGGTACCTGGGGAACTCCTGATGGCGCGTTGGATTGCAGAATGGGAGAATTAAAGATACGAGGAGGTCTTTAAAAATTACTAATTCACTGCAGGACTCCGGGAAGCAACTTCCAAAGTTGAAGGCGACCGGGATTTTATTAGCAGGTGGAAAAAGCTCGCGAATGAATAAAAATAAGGCCTTCCTTGAGCTGGACGGTAAGCCTTTAGTGGAGCGAAGTTTAACTATCTTACAAGCAGTGTTTGCAGAAGTCCTGATCAGCAGCAACAAGCCAGAACTGTATGCAGGCTACGAAGTACCGGTTGTTCAAGACGAGATTCTTGGTCGAGGCCCTTTAGAAGGGCTCTATCAGGGTTTGAAAGTGGCGACTTACGATGAAGTTTTTTTTGTGGCCTGTGATATGCCCTTTTTAAGGGCGGAGGTTATCCGTTTTTTGTCTTCATGGATTCCGGCATATGATGTTGTCGTTCCACAGTTTCAATCTGGCCTCCACCCGCTACATGCCTTTTACCATCGGCGTTGTCTTCCCTTAATAAAAAATAATCTTGAAGCGGATCGCCTCAAGATTATAGATTTCTACCCGTCTTGTTCCGTACGGTATGTGGAAGAAACGGAGCTTCATGATTTTCATAATTTAAGTCAGGTTTTTTGCAACGTGAACACACCGGATGATTGGTCGGCGATCCTTAAGGGATAATTGGGCTATGTTTCCTCACATTGAACTATGCCATGGCTACTGGCATAGTTCCTTAAAGATGGGTCGATGTGCTTCATAAGGGGGTGCTTTTTTCTTTGCTTAAGTACTTTTAAGGAGGAAAAAGATGAGAAAGATTGTTTCCCTACATGCCTGCTTTTTGATTATCTTACTGATTGCTACATGATGTCGAAAGTAGGAAAAACGAAGCGAATGCTTCTGCTAATGTTGCCCAGATCGTCAAAAGCGGTGCCCGGTGCAATTACTGAAGCAACATCAAGTATCTATTGTTGCTTTTGATAGTTTGAATTTGGTTTAGTTTAATATTCTCAATATTTTATTAAATTTGTTGAAATTGCACGAAATTTGCTATAATATTATATTAAATTTGTTAATACTACAGAGATGTATTTAGAAAGCGGTATCTTCTCGTTCTAACGCTTCTAAGATTATCCCTAAATAAAAAAACCGTTTTTCTTTAAAAAAATTCTCAAACTAAATGCATAATGAAATGGAGGTAAACAAATGGCTATTATTAGGGAAGGCGAGAGTGGAAGGTTACACATCGCTTCGAAGTTGATGGGTGAGTCACTGGTTGGAAAAACCTTTTTAGACGGTTTGGAATACGGAAAGGTATTAAGGATTTACCCAAATGTTACAGTTATGAAAATTGGTGGTCAAAGCATTACTGATATTGGGGCAAAAGCTTTAGTTCCCATTTTAAATGAAATCGTTGATAATGCTAAAAACCATCAGGAGAAGATGATTATTACAACTGGTGGTGGAACTAGATCAAGGCATGTATACTCCATTGCCATGGACTTAGGGATGCCTACTGGAATTTTGGCAAAGTTAGGACAAAGTATCTCGGAACAAAATGCTCTAATGATATCAATTATGCTAAGCCAATATGGTGGTGTAAAAGTAGGGCAAGATGATATTCCCATATTAGGAGCATATTTTGAACAAGGGAGTATTCCTGTAATTCAGGGTATGCCTCCCTATGGTTATTTTGAACATTTACCTGAACATGGCAGAATACCTGAAAATCGTACAGATGTAGGAACATTTTTATTGGCTGAAGTCATAGGAGCAAAGCAATGTATATATATCAAGGATGTTGACGGTCTTTTTACTGACAATCCTAAAGCCAATTCTAATGTAAAATTCATCCCTAAGGTTGGCGCCAAAGAGCTAATTGATATGAATCTGGAAGACTTAGTGGTTGAAAGGAAAGTTCTAGATTTAATATTACGGTCTCAAAGTGTTACCCAGCTACAAATTATTAACGGATTAATACCAGGAAACATTACCAAAGCGTTAAGAGGTGAACACGTAGGAACAATTATTTACAAAGATATTTAGGCTTGTAAATGGCTAATAGTATATCTGCGACACAAGGTTTGGGAAAGTTCAACAATTATTCTCCATCGTTTAAACAAGATTTCCTCCAACTAGACTCCCATTAACAGATGGGGGTCTAGTTTGTACCTATTACTCTTCTTAGGGTGTTTATTTTATGACCTCGAAGAGGAGACAACCGTTTTTCTATTGAAATGTGGTAGAAGTAGAAATGATGTTAGCTTGGATTCCCTTTCCGAAGGCCTGAAACAAAATAAGTGTATGGAATGTATTCTAAACTCGTTTAGAAACATTCCATACACTTATTTCCATTCTCAGGATTTCTTTATTTATACCGCATTGGTATTCTCAGGTTTATTTTCCACGTCTTGAAGCCAGCCTAAGCCTCGACCATGAAAATGATTACGTCCACCTTGCATATGAAAACGTCGGCCCATACCTCTTCGCAACCCTTGGCCCATACCTCTGCCCATACCTTGGCCGATACCTTGGCCCATACCTCTGCCCATACCTTGGCCCATACCGTGGCCCATACCGTGGCCCATACCTTGGCCCATACCTTGGCCGATACCTCTGCCCATACCTTGGCCGATACCTCTGCCCATACCTTGGCCCATACCGTGGCCCATACCTTGGCCCATACCTTGGCCCATACCTTGGCCCATACCTTGGCCCATACCTTGGCCCATACCGTGGCCCATACCTTGGCCCGTGCCGTGGCCCGTACTTTGGCCCGTACCGTGGCCCGTACCTTGACCCATACCTCTGCCATGGGGATGCGGACGGTCACCTGTCCTATGGCGATTTAGGCCAAAGCATTCGCCACCGGAGTGTCGAGGACCATGAAGATCAGATTCCGGTTCACTGCCGAATTGCTGTTCTACGGTGGAGATGATGCGACTTAAGTAATCACTTAGTGCAGCTTGCTCCTCTTCATTTAGGCAACCGAACAACGCTTCGGTATTTTGTTGCTCCTTATTTTGTTCAGACGCCTGTTTTCCTGCTTCAGTCAAATGAATGTCCATGCCACGACGATCTGTTTGGGAAGGTGTTCTGGTGATGTAGCCGTTCCGCTCTAACTTAGTCAGCAACTCTCCTAAAGACTGGGATCGTATATTCAAAATGTCGAAGAGCTCTTTCTGACTTATCTCCGGTTTCAGATTCAGTAGGGCTAGTACCCGTCCCTGACCTCGGTGCCTGTCAACCGATGGACCGTGCTGTTTGTGGTTCTGTCGGTGCAGCAAGCATTCAATGCGGACAAATTGTTGGAATAGATCTGAATTATTGGTTTTCATTATAATCATCCTCAATTCTATCAAAAATATGAAGGTACCTTCAAAATTAATTATAAAGGCACCTTCATATAATGTCAAGAAAGAAACTTATCAACTTGCCTCCCGACAAGTGACGAGGTTTATTGACTCTTCTGCTGATTCTTAAGAGTGGCCGGTGAGTTGCCTCTTAGACGGTATTGGGTAGTTAAGTGATACAAGATAATTTGTGAGAGCAAAGGTAATCATTAGAGGAGTCGCAGGAGGGGCCAGTGTTGCAGCACGCTTGCGCCGTTTGGATGAAGAGGCGCAAATTGTCGGTGATTTTAATGGGTAATTCGTTCATGACAGGTATAGATATTAAGGCGCTGCTCCCTGGCAAACCCTACAACGGTGATGTTTAAAGTGGCAGCCTGAGAAAGGGCCATATCTGTTGGCGCGCCACGAGCAATGAGGATAGGAACCTTCATTTTGGCAACCTTGAGTAAGATTTCTGAGGAAACTCGACCACTAAAAAAAATCACATGGTTTTCGAGATTTAAGCCTGTGTGAAAGGCACTACCATTAAGCTTATCAAAGACATTATGCCTGCCAATGTCATAGCTCGTCAGGAGTACATTTCCTTGATAGCCAACCCCTCCGCTGTGTACTCCCCCAGTTGAATCAAAGAGTGTTGAGTTTGAATGTAAAAATTTAACATAATCATAGGCTTCTTGAAGTGGGATGCTAAGGGTTGAAGTGAGCGGCTTGACCATGAGGACATCGTTTGCGAAACAAAAGGATGCTCTGCTTTTACCACAACAGGCTGAAACAAATCGTTTGCTCATCAGTTCTTTTTGTAAAAGACACGGCTTACCTTCGACCCAAACCAAGTGGTCTTCAGGATCATGGCGAATTTCATACACGTCTTCCGGAATTTGGATGAACCCTTCATTGAGCAAGAAACCATAGACAAGTTCTTCAGTTTGGGATGGAGAACATAACAGCGTGGCAATTTCTTCACGGTTATAGTGGATGGTTAGAGGGACTTCTCGAACCACTGTGTCCTCTTTCCATTCGAGTAGTGGGCCCTTGGCTTTAAGAATGGAATAAATAACGGTTTCGTTTGGCATGTAAACCTCCTCATAACTTTACTTCCTTCTATTTTACAATATTTCTACTAAAGAGCTAAGTATTTTTTAAATAAAAGAGGAAATTTTGCGATTTATCACGAATAACATCATCAGAGATTAAATCAAATTGTCATCACTCTGAAGCTGGGTTACCTAATGCATCCGCTATGGTGACCAGACAGGTGTCGTAAGGCACCCGGGTATTATGGGAAACTGTACTATCTCCCGCTGGAAAGGAGTCTGTCGACAGGAGGAATCAATTCCCCCGGTTGTTTACAGACCGTGGTTTTTTTCGTGTATCTAGATTTAACCTTGAAAAGGGGCGTCGCAATGCAGGACCAATATCAAAGGCAAATTGATTATCTCAGAATCTCAGTGACCGATCGTTGTAATCTTCGCTGTAAATATTGTATGCCAGTAGAAGGGGTGCAGTGGATGCGGCATAAATCTATTCTCTCCTTTGAAGAAATTCTTCGGCTAATGAGACTTAGTACTCAAATAGGCTTTCGCCGTTTTCGTATTACCGGGGGAGAACCCTTGGTCCGTAAGGGAATTTTAGAATTTCTGCGTGAGGCAGCTCAACTGCCGGGGGTCGAGGACCTTATGCTAACGACCAATGGAATGTTGCTCCCAGAAATGGCCTTCGACTTGAAAAAAGCAGGAGTTCAGCGCGTTAACATCAGCTTAGATACCATGGATCAGGAGCGTTTTCACGATATTACCCGTGGCGGGGATGTCCAAACTGTGATGCAGGGAGTATTTCGTGCGCTCGAGGCCGGCCTAAATCCGGTGAAATTGAATGTCGTCGTCGTCCGAGGGTTTAATACGGAGGAGCTGCCCAAATTCTTGGACTTGGCTAAGCAATATCCTCTCCATGTCCGTTTCATCGAGCTTATGCCGATTGGAATTAGCTCGGAGCATCGAACTGATTTTGTCCCAATTAAGGAAATGAAAGAATTATTAGGGCTCAAAGAGTATCTTCCAACCCAAGATATACCCGGAGGGGGACCTGCTGAGTATTTTCAGCCCAGCGGTTTTAAGGGAAGTATTGGTTTTATCAGCGCACTGAGTCGTCATTTTTGCGATACGTGTAACCGTGTCCGCTTGACTGCGGATGGAAAGTTAAGACCTTGCTTGCATGGTAAACATGAAGTGGATTTGCGTCAGGCTTTACGGGATGGAAGCTCAGATCCAGAGGTCTTGGAGCTATTTACGCAGGCAGTTTGGCATAAACCAGTAGAACATCATATGAATGACGAAGCGTGGCAAGATAAACGTGTAATGTCTCAGATTGGAGGGTAACAATGGATTTAACACATTTTGATGAAGAAGGTCGCGCGAAAATGGTGGATGTCAGCGACAAGGCCGAAACGGCTCGTGTTGCCGTTGCTCATGGGAAAATACTAATGAGACCGGAAACGTTTGAACGCATTCGCTCAGGTTTAATCGCCAAAGGAGATGTTTTGGCGGTGGCTCAAGTTGCTGGAATCATGGCAGCAAAGCAAACGTCGCAGTTGATCCCTATGTGCCATCCGCTCATGATTACAGGGGCGAAGCTAAACTTTAAACTGGTGGAGCCTGGCGAGGTAGCTATTGAAGCCATCGTGAAGGTCACTGGAAAAACCGGAATTGAGATGGAAGCCCTGACGGCTGTTAGTGTTGCTGCTTTAACGATTTATGATATGTGTAAAGCAATGGATAAAACCATGACAATTGGAGATATTTATCTTGTTGAAAAGCTTGGGGGTAAAAGTGGACATTTTGTCAGGGACTTTGAAATAGATTAAGACGAAAGAAGGATACATTAAAATGGGCAAAATATTAGCGGTCTGTACGAGCGAAAAAAAGGGGATGCGCAAAAAGAATGTAGGCGAAGGAATTCTGAAGATGAACTTTGGCCTTGAAGGAGATGCGCATGGCGGAGACTGGCATCGTATGGTCAGCTTGCTGGCGATGGAAAGTATCAAGAAGATGACGGACAAAGGGTTGGATGTTGGTCCGGGGGACTTTGCTGAGAATTTGACAACGGAAGGACTGGAATTATTCACCCTTCCCATTGGCACAAAGCTTAAAATAGGAGAGACCAGTATTGGGGAAGTTACACAAATCGGCAAAGAATGCCATACAAAATGTGCGATTTTCTATCAGGCTGGGGACTGTGTCATGCCGAGAGAAGGAATTTTTATTCGGCTGTTGGAAGGCGGAACGGTTCGCGTTGGGGATAATATCGAGGTGATGGCTTAATGATTCGCGTGGGTGTGATCACGGCTAGTGACAAAGGGTCGCGTGGGGAGAGGGAAGACCTCTCCGGACCAACCGTAGTAAAGCTGGTTCAAGAAATTGGTGGAGATGTCGTTGAGTATGCGGTGCTTCCGGACGACCAAACGTTGCTTGAAGAAAAAATGCGCCACTGGGCAGATGAACTTAGCCTAGATTTGATTTTGACAACCGGTGGGACTGGATTTTCATTGAGGGATGTTACACCTGAGGCGACCTTGTCCGTGGCAGATCGTCTAGTACCGGGCATTGCAGAGGTGATGCGGATGGAAAGCTTGAAAGTGACTCCAAAGGCCATGCTCAGCCGGGCAGTGGCCGTACTTCGGAAGAAAACTCTCATTATCAATATGCCGGGTAGTCCCAAAGCGGTACGTGAATGCTTTGCGGCGATTGCTCCCGCGATTCCTCATGGGATCCAAATCCTCAAGGGAGAAGCCAGTGAGTGTGCAACAACGCAATCATAATTAATCTGGAAGAGGGGTGTATGCCTACATAGGCATACACCTTAAATGTTGCCTAGCTTGTCACGTCTGTCCAGAGTTTAACGTAGGATATGGTAGACACGTGGCTTGTGAGGTGAAAGTTATGAAAGCCATTGCGTTTGTCGATTATGAAAACATCTGGACGGGGTTATTAGAGAGGGGGTTTGAATTAACCCCAGAACAGTTGGTACAGTTCTTACAACTTTATACAGAACGTAACAATGTAGATTTATTGGCTATCTATCTTTACGCCAACTTCGACCGGGAAGAATTTTGGCGAACACAAACGACGTTTGAAAAAACGAATGTTTTCACGCGTCACGTTTTTGGAAAAAACAATTATGCTAGTACCGGACTGCGCCGTAATTCAGCGGATCTAGAACTAGTACTTGAAGCTCAAGAAATATTGCTTACACGAACGGCAACTTTTGATGAATTTTTGTTGCTCACGGGGGATGGAGACTTTCTTTCCCTTGTACGAAAGGTACGGGCTTGGGGGAAAGAGGTAAAAGTGATTGGTGTATCAGGAAGTGTTCACCACGCGTTGCAACCATATTGTGACGAAACAGATATATTAGAGTGGATCTTCCAGGAAAAACACGAACTTGAGTATCATCCAGAGCAGGATTTAGAACAGGGAATTCAAATCCTTGGAAATCTCCAGACTAAGTTGACCTACGTAGCGTCGACGAAGGCCAGAACTGCTTTGTCAGAACTTTTGGGGCGATCCACTCCACAAATTAAAGAGTTCATTCGATACTCTCTACGAGAGCATATCTTAACTGAGCAGGAGCAACTTGACACAAATCTGAAAATCGGTAAAACAAAAATTTATCTCCTCAATTTAGAGAATGCCAAGGTTGTGCAAGCGTTGGGACCTATGTTGGAGGAAGTTTCTCAGCGTCAACGTAAATTAAATTAGGACATTTCAAATATAAATTTATTCTAGAGTCATGCATAAAAGGACCAAAATCGGGTAATTATAGTCGTTAGAGGATCGGGGGATGCTCTGGGTGGGGGGCCTCAAGTGCATGAATATATAATGCCTAGAAATAGAGAGTAATTACTAGGAAGAACGAAAAAATAGGTTATAAATGCCTGTTTTTGGCCAATATGGGGGTTTGCTTTACCGCGGCCCCTTGCATATTATTATAGATAATTGTTAGCACTCAATACAGTCGAGTGCTAACAAATATTTAATAAAACATCAAGGAGGGACTTTTCTTCATGAACATTAAACCTCTCGCAGATCGGGTAATCATCAAAGCACTCCCGATGGAAGAAAAAACTAAGAGCGGAATTATAATGCCGGATACCGCCAAAGAAAAACCACAAGAAGGCGAAGTCATCGCTGTAGGTCCTGGTAAAATGGAAAAGGGTCAACGCGTAGTGCTCGATGTTAAAGCGGGCGATCATGTGATTTATTCAAAATATGCTGGTACCGAAATAAAGTTTGACGGGGAAGAATACCTCATCTTAAAAGAAGCAGATATATTAGCTATTATGGGCTAGTACGATAAGAGTTAAATTTAAGGAGTGAATTTACGTTGGCTAAACAAATTATTTTTAATCAAGACGCACGTCATGCATTAGAGCGCGGTGTTAATGCCCTCGCTGAAGCGGTCCGTGTAACCCTAGGACCTAAAGGTCGTAATGTAGTACTTGACAAAAAGTTCGGATCTCCTTTGATTACAAACGATGGGGTAACAATTGCTCGTGACATCGAATTGGAAGATCCGTTTGAAAATATGGGAGCACAACTCGTTAAAGAAGTTGCAACCAAAACCAATGATGTGGCTGGAGACGGTACGACAACTGCAACGGTTTTGGCACAAGCGATCATTCGCGAAGGTCTTAAGAATGTTGCTGCTGGTGCAAACCCTATGGGGATTAAACGTGGGATTGAGCAAGCAGTAGAGGTTGTTGTTGCGGATATCAAAGCCAATGCCAAACTCGTTGAAACAAGCGAAGCTATTGCTCAAGTTGCCGCAATCTCTGCAAGCGACAAAAATATCGGCGACCTCATTGCTCAGGCCATGGAGAAAGTCGGTAAAGACGGCGTTATAACAGTAGAAGAAGCTAAAGGCATGACGACAGAACTTGAAGTGGTTGAAGGAATGCAATTCGACCGCGGCTATATTTCGGCTTACATGATCACCGATACAGAAAAAATGGAAGCTATTCTCAGTGATCCTTTCATTTTGATTACCGATAAGAAAATTAGTGCGATTCAAGACGTTCTACCAGTTCTGGAAAAAGTAGTACAAGCGGGTCGTCAATTGATGATCATTGCAGAAGACATCGATCAGGAGGCATTGGCAACCCTAGTTGTCAATAAGCTTCGCGGTACGTTCGTCTGTGTTGGGGTTAAAGCGCCTGGTTTTGGCGATCGTCGAAAAGCTATGCTCGAGGATATTGCTGTACTTACAGGTGGAACAGTCATCACTGAAGATCTCGGCCTGAAGCTGGAAAATACAACTGTTGAGATGCTCGGACGTGCTCGTCAAGTACGTGTAACTAAAGAGGAAACAACACTTATTGAAGGATCTGGTAGCACAGAAGATATCAAGAAACGTGTAGAAGCCCTCAAACGACAAGTCGAAGAAACTACATCTGACTTTGATCGTGAAAAGCTCCAAGAACGTTTGGCGAAATTATCCGGCGGTGTTGCAGTAATTCAAGTTGGTGCAGCTACTGAAACCGAAATGAAGGAAAAGAAACTGCGGATTGAGGATGCTCTATCGGCAACCCGAGCTGCTGTTGAAGAAGGAATTGTTTCCGGCGGTGGTACAGCCCTGATTGATGCACTCCATGCCTTAGATCAACTTAAGTTGGTCGGGGATGAGGCAACAGGTGTGAATATTATTCGCCGTGCACTTGAAGAGCCTCTGCGCCAAATCGCCAACAACGCTGGGCATGAAGGCTCCGTGGTTGTTGAGAAGGTTCATAACTCCAAAAGAGGTACTGGTTTCAATGCACTAACTGAAGTGTACGAAGACATGATCGCAGCTGGTATTGTTGATCCAGCGAAAGTTACACGTTCGGCCCTGCAAAATGCGGGTTCCATCGCTGCCATGCTTCTGACCACAGAATGCTTAGTTGCAGACCTTCCGTCGAAGGACGGCGGAGCACCTGGCATGGGTGGTATGGGCGGCATGGGCGGCATGGGCGGCATGATGTAATAAGGTCCTAATTACCCATATATATCAAGGGTCGGGTGCTTATAGTCCGAACCGTGCCAACGATTTGCCAACATCGAGAATAAATTTTTTAGAGGTTTCTCATTAGTTCACTGAACTTTTGGGAAGCCTCTTTCTTTTTTGTCTTTGTAACGTGAAGGTAAACCTTTTTTGTAATACTATCATCTTCATGCCCTAACCTGTCCATTATATCAGGAAGACTAACTCCAGCTTCGGCGAGCAAGGATACGTGAGTATGTCGTAATGAGTGAGGTGTTAATTCTTGGCTTAGACCAGCTAACTTTAAAAGCCTCGCCATTCGATTTTCAATAAACTTGATATAGTAGGGATATCCTGGGAGTTCTTCATTTGAATAAGCAAATATGAAACCTTTATCATGGTAAGTGGTTCGGTATCTCATTTTTACAGTGTTTTGTTTCGTGATTACCTTATTGAGTAAGGTTACTAAATCTTTGTCAATTGTGATTTCCCGTATAGATTTTTTTGTTTTTGGGGGCCCTATCTCATATTTTCTTCGATTATTATTTGGGTTATATAATGTTTTGTTATGCTTAGCGTCTCTTCTTTTTCATCGAGATCGGTGCGCTTCAAAGCACATAATTCGCCAACACGCATTCCAGTATAGGCTAGAGACGTAAATATTCCATAATCATTCTCTAGACCTAATTTCTTTGCCACCTTTAGAAATACTGCTAATTCTTCCTTTTCGAGATACTTTGGTATCTCTTCTTTATTTTCTATTTCTTCCACAGTTATTTTATCCATCGGCACTCTTGCCCCTTTTGTGGGGTCGTTTTTTATAAGTTCCCATTCTATTGCTAGTCTGAAAATCATCCCCCCTGTTGTATGGACGCCGCTTATTGTATTTCCTGCGTATCCTTTAGCCTTTAGGTCATTAAGGGCTTTTTGGTAATCTCATTTTTTAACATCTTTTATCGGTAAATACTCAAAATATTCCATGAGAAGGTTAATCTCATGTCCTCTGATTCGCAAGGTTCCTTTCTTAACCTTATTTGTGACGGCATAGTCATCTTTCCATTGTTTAGAGAAATCTTTGAAGTTAACATTCGATTCCTGTACATAAGTCTTATTTAAAAGTTCGTATTCTGCAATGGTGGCAGCTTTTTCAGCCTCATCTTTAGTGTTGAAACCACCCTTAGAAGCCTGTTTCCTTCTGCCGCTTTTCGGATTAACGCCAATTTCAATTGTATATTCCCATTTTGAGCCACAAGTGCATTTCTTAATCTTAGCAACACTAGCCCCGCACGTACATTCTGTCTTTTTACTTGCGCCACAAGTACAGTTCTTTTGCCAACAATCACAACCACGTCTGCGAAAAAAAGCCACGACTTTCATTCCTTTCTAAATACAGATTGAGGCTTATTTCATTATCCGTTATGTAATTTCAGAAATACTGAGAGAGGAGGAAGGGAATGAATAACATGACAATCCCGAAGCGTATTAAGGAATATATAAATAACGCAGGATTAAAGCAACGTGTTGTTGCCGAGAAATCAGGATATACAGAGAAACAGTTTAGCTTAATGATGACTGGCAAAAAAGTAATTACTGCGGTTGATATTGAGCGGATCTGCCTTGCTCTCGGTGTATCACCCTTGGAATTCATTAAACCAGAAGCACAGAAAGCAGGGTGAATATTTTGATACAAAATACTTCGCTGGATTCTCTGTCTGACATTCTCACCGCACAAGACATTGCAAGTTATCTGAAAATTTCACGTGGTAGCGTATACGACCTGTTTAAGCTAAATCCTGAACAAGGCGGGATTCCAAGCATAGCAATTGGTCTCTCCAAGAGGGTAGAGAAAGTCGACTTCTTATTATGGATAAAATCCAAAAAGAAGGAAAAGTCTCGATGATTAAAAGAGGCTACGGAGTTTATTTATTTTTTTAATCACGCTTGGACAAGTTGGCAATCTTTATAGATTATTAAAAAATGGACTAGTTTAGAACTGAATCGAGTGGAGAGAGGACACAAGTTGACCGTTTAACGGTTTACGGCAAGTATTTGAATTAGTTAGCCTGAGTATGTGAAAACGTTGGCATCGAAGGGAGGTGATCCCATGTCAGACCAAACCCTAGAACAACGAGTAACTACCCTCGAAAAAGAAATGGCCGAACTGAAAGTACAAGTTTCAGCCCGGCCGACGGATGAAGTTATTAGGGAGATACTCAAAAAAATTAATCGGCATCTAGCTAGGACAACACCGTCACTTCTTCTTTAATGTTTTTGCATTATTTGGTTATTGGAGGGAGGCGGAAGGAAAGATGCGGACACAACGCTTTTAAACTGCACTAGGAAGCCTTAAATTTCTCTTTTTATTCCTTCAACAAGGGTATGTATCCTGCTAAGGGTCTTGTGGTCGTTAACTTCCTCTAGGGATTTTTTGATTAGACAATCTTCAGTTTGATCCATGAAGAACATGCAAGCAGGGTCACAGGGGCGAGTTAAAAATGGGCACAGTTTTCTAGGCACTCGCATTCGCCTCCTTTCATTGTATTGATAGCTTAATCCGTTACCATTCGACACGAAGGGGTAAAAACCTGTAAATCTCTAAAAGCGAGGTGAAACCCAAATGCTCAGAAAAACCCTAGAATCATTCGTCGGCCCATTATCAAACTCTGAATTTTCCGAAGTCATGGACCTAGCCACTACGGACATTAAGACCAATCGAGTGGCATTTAAGCGTAGGACAAGCCTTAAAGAGGCGGGAGACATCGCGTTAGGTTGCTTCATGGCACTCCAACGTGGGGTGGCCGTTTAAGAAGTTAGGAGAGGAGGGCAATCCATGGATTACAAGAAACTGACCGAGGACCTAATTAGAGCAAGGTTGGCAGCAGAAGAGGCTGGTAAAGGTGAAGATGGGGGAACGGCCAACCGCGACATAATGACCATTAAGCTCCCACAAGCGAATGAAAAGAAAGTGATCGAAGCTGTCAAGGCCGCAGGTCTTTATACCAGAGGAAGAGCCCGCTGGATTGGATCACGGTACTTTATCTCACCCCCAACATGTGGCCAAGCAAATGCAAGGGTTAGAGCAACGAGAGCGATGGAAAAGGTCATGGAAGAAGCCGGGTATCGAACCTTGATGTATTGCCGAATGGACTAAATACCTTCTGAGAGGGTGATGAATGATGATAAAGGACACACCTAACCTCCAAAAGATGTATGACGACCTAGGAGTATATATTGAAAGTCTTGAAGCGCAACGAGCGGCCATCGGAGCCAACCCAAACATTTGCACGCATCCATTGAGCTCACAGAAAAAGACAGACTTTGAAGGAGGAAAGTCCATTACACATTGTAAGCATTGCAGAAGGGTACTGCATGCCGTTGGCTTTGACTGTGTATCCTATCAATCTTAATAAGAGGAGGCTGTCCCATGGTGAAACAAGCGTTATCCAGAACTTGTATCTGCGGACAAACAATGTCCTTCCCCGAAGGCCAAATTAAGGCTAAATGTCTGACGGAAAATTGTGGAGCGAACTGGGAACTTGGTGCCGAAGGTTTTTGGGCTATCACTCATATTGATGCGGCTCAGCAAATGGACGAAGCTGTGAAGGAATTTATAGAGTCAATGAAGGTAGCGTTTAAACGAGTGTTTACCGCCATAATGACTGCAGCAGAGGACATTAATCCCAAATGGCTGCATTACTACAGCCACTCCAAAAAGCAAAGGATCCGTAATAAATACGAGAAGATGATTCGGATCTACTTAACGAATTCGCTACAACCGCTCCAGCGGGGGAAAGTAGGCAAGTTCCTTGAGTAAGAGTCAGTCAAAACGGAGTGAAGTCGATTTTTACACTATGAACGATGAATGCAGAAAATGCAATCGTCACGAACGCAACGCTGGCCAGTGTAAAGGGCGAAAGGGATCAACGCCATGTACTCTCTTTGATCCAACGAAATAGAGCCGTAAGAACGGGCCCAGTAATCCCAATTAGAAAGGGGATAAATTAATGCTAATCATTGAGCAACCTGAAGGAGCGGATAAACAAAAAGGACCGCAGGAGCGGATACTCCAAGCGGACCAAAACAAAAACCATCTGCTGAAAGTATACCACAAGAACGTGAACATATCCTGTTCTCCTTTGAGTATTTTCCAGTTTCATGAGTCCAAGTCAATATATCGCCGGTTCTTTGAGCACTTGCAGAATTGCGGCGGTTGTACTGGCCTACGCGATCAAGGCGAGTGCAAATATTCGCTTATATGCGCCCATGTCGAGTATCTATCGAAGGAGGAGAATGATTTATGTCTGTTGAGCAAGCCATTTCGAAAGTAAGAGCTGAAATGACTCAGAATAACGCTAACACTTATATTCAGGTAGTTGGTGGATTTCTCTTAGATCACTTAGATAAAAATTCCCAGGATGCCGAGAAGATCCTCAGTGCAGATAAGACAATTGACAAAAGCCTCGAGGAGATGCGGAAGCAAGCTGAAAAGAAGCAGGTCAAGCGGAGTACAATGTTTACTCCCCAAGAGGGCTTTACCATTGTTTTGAAATATTTCGGTATTGATGCGATCGTTCCCGAGGTACCCATGGTCAATATGCCAAATCCAGTACAAGCAGAGAAAAAACCCGTAACCAACGACTTTAACGTCAATCTAGAAGACTTCTAAACGGAGAGTTCTACGCAGGGGAAAACACCCAAGATCACAAGCTGATTTTTATTCCGGATAGATCGAAGGCTGTGGTAGTTGATGAGAGAAGGGAAAGATTCATTACCCAAATGGTACTTCATTGGTCCATGAGTGGAGAAAGAAAGATTAAGAGGTATGAAATACTTGATGCAAATGGAGGGAAAGACAAATGTGCAAATGTCGTAAATGCAAAGCCGGAACCTGTAAATGCAAAGATTGTGTAGAAAAGGATAAATGCGGTTACGCTCGCATCGATGATTGCCGATGGTTGAGAATCGGAGGTAAGAAATAAAGATGGTAAGGATGGATTACATCATGGTTGAATCCTGCCCAGAGTGTGGAAGAGAATTAAGGCACGAATGCGGTTGCGTAGTATGTGTTTGTGGGTACAGCCCCTGTGGATAATCTGTGAATTAAATGTGGATAAAGCGGGGTGAGTAGTTTTGGCAAGCCCTAGCAGCTTGCTACAATATGCTTATAAAAAGGTTGATGCACGGGATGGAGGAGTATGTCTTCATCCCGGGTGCGGAAGCGATTATAACACAGACCATCACCACTGCGAGCCACGTTCTCAAGCAAAAGACCGGGTAGCATGCGTTGAGAACATTGTAACCCTATGTATAGAACATCATCACGGAAGAGAAGGCCCTCACGAGTCTAGTCACTGGAGTGAGCACTGGAGAAAGTGGCAGATAGAGAAATATCCATACTACATGACCAAGCCCGAGCAGAACGAAATGGAGCGGTTAAGGTTGAAACGTTTTGCAGATCTTGGAGTGTTGGAAAGGCTTGCGGAGTTGGAGGAGAAGTGGCGGAGGTGGGAAGAATGCAGGATAAAGGTATGATTTTGAGCAATTCGGATACAACGATGCGGATTACTACCTTGTGTGATGCCGACGAGATGATAAAGAACCCACCCTTGGATTGGTATTCAAACGCAACAATTGAGGCATTGCGGCTAGAATATATACTCCATCAATTGTATGAAGCTGGTAAAGAGTGTGTAATCGTTATCGTAAATGCATTTACCGCAGCATTAGAACAGTTATCGGAATCCTTCGCAAAAGTTTTAAATCAGATTACTTGTGCATTCGAAAAGACGATACACGGCCAACCTAAATGGTATAATCCCATCGATCGCTATAACTACCGCCAGATACACCACATGGCATTGAGGAGACGGTTAAGATGTCAATGGCGGCCAAGAGAGAGCCGTCGGGTGTTGAATGGGCTGAGTCCGCATACTGCCGTGCTTGATGGCGATCCACTGGAAGAAGGAATATCATAGTTTATCAAGGAGCCAGCAGGCTTGCGCTAGGAGATGAGATGCATGGGTGGTAAGAAATTTGGCACTGTTAACATTCAGGAAATAGCCCTAGCAGCTGCCGTTGAAGCGTTGAAGCTGCAGAAAGATGCTGAACGGGATAAGGCGAGAAAAAACAGATTTCACAACACCGAACTCTTGCTTAAGAAATATCTAAGCCTAATTAAGCATCTTGAGCTCGCACAGGATAAAGCTTCAGACGAGGATCTAAAAGAGTATAATTTCGAGGAATCAGACATGGAGGATGTCACCATCTATGCCATTAGACGTGGCAGGATACGAACCTTAATCATGGTCATGCAGGTGGAAATATCCTTAACGGAGCTTCGGACAAAGATGATCGAAAAGGGCCAACCAGAGAAGTACCTTGTTATCGATAAACTTTATCTGGATCCTGCTAAAAGTTTAATGCCGTGGACGGAACGGAATAGACTTGTTGCCGCTGAGCTCCGTTGTGGAGAAACATCAGTTTGGAAGTGGAAAAACGAAATGGTTGAAGAGCTAAGCGTTATGATCTTTGGCGTGGATGGCATGAGGTTAGCGCCTTAGCGAGGTTTTTAAGGGCTTGACAACTGTGTGAAAAAAGTGCAAATAGACAACGTATATATGCCGTGTTACAATACTAGCATCAGATTTTTATGAAACAGAAACACACAAAAAAGGCGCTTTCTACGTATCGTGGAAGCGTCTTTTTCTACGTCCATTTTCTATATGCAGGAATATCCTCCTTTTTGTCGAAATTAATGAGGCTAATGAGAAAGGAGTGCTTAATTTGGCGATAACTATTGAGTTTAATAATGCCAGTACAACGCATTTTGCGGTTGAAACCTTTGAGAAGTATAAAGAAGCATTTGGAAATGTTATCTATGCTGAGATGAAAAACGAAAAATTTATCTTAACCAATGATAAGGGAGAACAAATGCGCTTTATTGGTGAATTAACAGCTGGGTACAGGGGCGAAGGACCAAATGGTACTTATAGAATTTTGAAGATGGCAGGATTTAATATTGAAGAAGAGTTTGTCCATAGAAAAGATTCGTTTTCCCTGAGAAAATAAATCAGGATTAAATCCGCGATATAAACATGGAGAGCCTTGAAGGGGCTCTTTTCTTTTGCGCAAATATAAGGCGGTGACTTGATGCTGAAGCCAGCTTACCCATACAAAGAAAAGTTACAGCAGAAGTACAACGAAATTATATTTCAGGATAAATATATGTTCTACAATTGCGATGTGTTTTGGGATCATGAACTTAAGCTTAGTTCGGATTCTTGGACAGCAATCGAGATGGTGAGCGTTGATTCCAAAGATAATGCGATTGGATTTTTTAGGGCCGCTATTAGTAGATCGGCTGATAAGGTATCCAATCTTGGCGTTACAAACTTCCTTGAGGCTAATCTCGTATTTGCTAGGGATCTCAAACAATTCGTTTTAGATTTATTGTTTAAGTTTAACTTCAAAAGATTGAATGGACTGTAGTGATCGGCAATCCAGCTGAGCAAATATATGACAGGTTCATTGCGAAGTATGGTGGTAGCGTTACTGGAGTTCATAAAGAAACAGTGAAATTGCAAGACGGCAAGTATTACGACATGAAGGGGTACGAGCTATTTAGGGATGAGTTTTCTCGAAGGCGGTGATTGCGAAGTGGTCAAGTGTGAATTCTACAAACCTAAGGCTAAAGTCAAAGTTGATAGATATAAAGACATCATGTCTGGACCTATATCCTCAATATCCACCTTATCCGTCAATGCGGTTGCAAAAAAACCTTTGGCAGGAGCAACCTCTTCTGTAGCAACTCTTCAAGATGTCACAATTGCAAGTTCTCAGCGGATCGTGAGTTCCGTGACTTCGATATCTAGCCTTTCGGCCAACACTATTTACCTAGGATCTATGTTAGGTTCTATCTCCTCAGTATCTAGCTTAAGCCCAACAACCGTGGCAGGGAATTATAAGGTAACGGGGAGTATCATTTCGAATGCCATTTTTAATGCCACGCTAAGAGGCAGCCAGTCATTATTTGGTTCAATTACTTCAGCTTCTTACCTCACGGCTACTGTGTCTAATTTCATCGGTGTTTTAAGTTCGATATCTTCCGTTTCTACTACATCCGCAACGACTAAGAGTAACTTTGCAATAGCTAGTTCGATCTATTCTATTTCAAGTTTACCGCCTCCAACGATAACCGAAAGCGTTAAACTAACGGGTTCGATTCAATCTGCTTCACTGCTTGCAGGAAGTTTGATAGTGCAGTCCACGCTCAGTGGATTGTGTAATTCTACATCGGTAACAGGTAGTCCTCTAGCGATTAATCAATCGGCGATATCCGGTGCCTGTCAGTCTAATTCAAGCTTGTCCGGCACCCTAACGAATAAGCCAACCCTTGCTGGATCCGTGTCGTCAACCTCATCAATTAATACTGTAATCACTGGACGATCTTCGGTGAATGGTTCCTGCGGCTCCGTATCATCTACAACTGCTCAAACGGGCAATCAAACGGCTTTAGTTAGTTCGATGGCCTCAATTTCGGTTGTTAGCGCTACGGCAGTTACAACAGTTTCATTGAATGGCTTAGCTTCTTCCATATCAAATCTTACTGCAGAGCTGACGGATTTAATCCAGCTTTCAGGAGCAATAGTAAGCACCACTCGTCAGGTCATCTGGGGTCAATTTGTATGGGGACAGTTCACTTGGCTGAATAATAATGCAAATTTAACTCGCCAGACAACAATGCAGGGTGCAGTTATATCGACTTCTGGACTTGCGGGCAACTTTGAAGCCCATGATATGATCGCCGGTCAATCCCAATCTATCACATCGGCTGCAGGCTTATTAACTGTAAATCTCGCGCTCTCTGGAACAGTGACTTCAACCACTTCTACAAGCGCTATAATCGGTAATGTGGAAAAAGCATCCGGCGTATGCACGAGCCTATCGGCGCTAAATGCAACCACTATTAAAGCCGGAAGGTTATCTGGACAGGTTAATTCAACCAGTTCACTGATGGGTACCCTCACTGGCATTACTACCCTATCAGGCGCAACCCAAAGTGTTTCGTTTTTATCTGCGACAGCAACCAGTAATAAAGCAATCGTTGGCACGAGCATATCAACGTCATCCCTGATTGCAACAAATACGGTTACGATCCAGATATCAGGGACAATCACTTCGATCTCTGGTTTAGCGTCAACTGTAAAAAATGACCAAAGTATGATTGGTTCAGTAGTTTCGGCATCAAGCCTAAATGGAACAGCAATAAAACAAGCTTCCGTAGCTGGTTCATGCGAATCTAACTCAAACTTATTAGGCACCTTAATCAATCAATCGACTTTTGTGGGAACTGCATGTTCAACCTCGTCCCTCAATGCATTAATCACTGCGCAATCTTTAGTAACAGTTTCGTGTAGTTCCATTTCCTCGACGAATAGCCAAGCGACCAATCAAATAGCTGTAGCCGGTTCGATGACTTCATCATCGTTTATTAACGCGACGTTGTCTACTTCGGTTCACCTGAGTGGGTCGGCGTTTTCTGTGTCAAATAATCTTGATGCAATACTAACGAAACTAGCCCAGTTATCAGGAGCAATAGTAAGTACTTCGGGCCAAGTTATCTGGGGTCAATTTACGTGGGGTCAAGTTACCTGGTTAAACAGCAACGCTAACCTATCACGTCAGTCAACATTGCAAGGCTCCGTTATATCGACTTCCGGCTTAACCAGTAGCCTGGGAGCACGTGGTATGGTTACTGGTCAAATAACATCTGTTTCCTCGGTGGATGGTTCACTATCTGGAAATACATCCCTCTCTGGTGCGGTAGTTTCAGCCACTTCCACTAGTGCGACGCTCAAAAATACGGAAACGTTATCCGGAGCATGCATAAGCTCATCTACACTGGGCGCCACACTCTCCAATGTTGGAGGAATGGTTGGGCAAACTAGCTCGATCAGTTCCGTGGTTGGTTATATTACAGAAAGCTCAACCCTATCTGGTACAGCTCAAAGTACGTCGATGCTAATCTCAACCGCAACTAATAATGATGCAATTTCTGGTACAAGCTTATCAGATTCAACTCTAATCGCGACAAGTAAGAGTACTGTCCAAATCTCCGGAGCCATAATTTCGACATCTAGTCTCTCGGCTACAACTACAAGTAAGCAAGGTATTTCTGGTGTATTATCATCAATCTCTGGCTTAACCGCGACAGCAACCCAGCAATCCCTCATCGGTGGTTCGTGCCAATCAGATTTAAGCCTCGTTGCTACCTTGATCAGCCAAAACCAATTATCAGGCAATATAACAAGTAGCACTAAGCAGGTTATCTGGGGAGAGTCTGTTTGGGGACAGCTTACATGGAACAACAGTAATGCAAATTTGTCACGCCAAACAAGCATGCAGGGTGACGTTATATCGGCCTCCGCCCTTGCAGGTAGTCTGGAGGCGCATGGCGCAATCGCCGGTCAGACTCAATCTATATCCTCGGCAACTGGTTTATTGATTGGAAAATATTCATTCACTGGCTCAGTAATTTCAAGTACCTTTATTAGTACGACACTCACCAATACAGAAAACCTATCGGGTGCATGCACGAGCTTGTCAACCCTAAGCGCGACCCTATCAAGAGCAGAGGGATTATCTGGGAACATCACTTCGAACAGCTCCCTAGTAGGCGCCATCAATGACACTGTGTCCACATCTGGCGAGATTCAGAGTACGTCCTCGCTAGTTGGAAATATAACCTATGAAGCGAATCTAATAAGAGGGATATTCCAACGGTCTACTCCGATAGAAGGAGTATTTAGTCCATCGGCAAGTATTACTGGTACATTAGAAACGGACACTCCAACCTCTGGGGTATTTGCAGTGGGTATAGATCTGCAGGGAACATTTTTTGAACAGTCTAATCTCATTGGAAGCTTTTCTACGGTTGAAATTACCGGAGAAATGATAACTGAGATCAGCGCAACAGGGCAGCTGCATAACATTGTACTCGCCGGGAATTCCAACAACCAGGAAAACTTACTTGGTGTATCTATCGCAAGCACTCCCGTTAACGGAGAATTCATCATGAAAACTGCTATATAAAAACCCATACAACACTCATAACCGCTATAGTTAGCGGTACTTTTATTGCGAAAATGAGGAGGTTTTATTAAAAATGCCTTACGCTACTTTCTTAGATAACCTATTACTTAATGCTGCCTTTGGGGGTGCTGCATATACCCCAGCAGCGACTATTTATGTTGGCATTTCCTCAACGACCCCGACTGCCGCAGGGGCGAACGTTACAGAACCATCGACTGGGGCCTATGCGCGCGTGGCCGTCACAAATAACACCACAAACTGGCCAACAACTTCAACTGGTACAAAGAGTAATGCCAATCCAATCACTCTACCAGCATCAACCGCAGCTTGGTTGGCATCGGCTCCACTGACTAACTTCCTAATCTATGACTCTTTAACGGCTGGGAATTTACTGGCATTTGGGACACTAAATAACCCCCAGATTGTTAACAGCAGCGGGGTTACACTTTCATTTGCAGCGGGTCAATTAGCGATTACTCAAAGCTAGGAGATGGTCATAAATGCCTTTATACGGAATAACAAACGGAAGTACTGGGTGGGCAAGCGATATTGATCAGGTCATCGATGCGATCACGGGGAAAAACGATGTAGACATAACCGCGTTTGCACCTATCGCTCCGCCAGCTGCTCCCACAGTAGCGATCAATGTCATAGCGGGTAGTTTGACGGGAGCCTACAAGTACGCGGTCGCGTTGATTACAGGGTATTGGCAAGGTCCAACCGGCACAGGAACTTTGTTAATCGAAGGTAATACGAGTGGCGGAACAGTAAGTGCCACGGTGTCGCCTACCACGCAACAAGTCAACCTAACAAATATTCCGGTAGGTGGATCGGGTGTTGTAGCACGGATTATTTACCGCACTAAATCTGGTGGATCTACTTATTATCAACTTGCACAGTTGTAAGATTATGCGAAACAAGATTGGAGTTTGGTCATAAAAAGGGGGGGAAGGGATGTTTGTATTCCCAGCGTTTATTAGTCCACTGGAGATGAGTATCGTTTTACCTTTTATTGGTATACCTATCATTATAGTTGCATTTGTCGTATGGCATGTTAGAAAACTCAATAGAATTGAAAAAATACTTAAGGATATCCAGGGAAAGTTAGAATAGACCAGTAAAGACGTCTTGCGTATTTTTCGTATTATATTCAGTAGAGGACCTGTACTTGGTATAAAAATCAAACAGGCCTTTTGTTACACAGTAGACCCATTATGTGACTCACTCCTTATTCGTTTGTTACCCCGATTTAATGGTAATATATAAGTCATAGTAGTAGGATTATGTTCATTAATCATTTTGTTTCAGTCTAAAGAACCATTCAGAATATTTCCGTGATACGTAAAAAACTATGAAAAGCGTAATCCATGTTATATACCAAGTCCAATGTATATATTTAAGAATATTCGTGTTTCTTTCAACAATTACTTCGATTATTGTTAAAGCTGTACAGTGATAAGAGAAATACCTAAACTGACCAAACAGTCCTTTGCTTTTTCGGATAATGGATATTGAATATTGCACATATCGAGGGGTATATAAAGAATTCAAATGTAATACTTGTTTTACAAGTATGTGGAAGAAGTCTTACTGGATATTCAATTAATCCAAAATCCACAACTAGTAAACCTATCATCCACGTTAAGGTCTGTACGAAAGTAGCAACTACCAGTGCTTCGCGAATTTTATCTTTCGGAATAAACACTACTAATAAGACCGCCGTTACTGCCCATGCAATAGCTATAATTGTGTAGTCCATATTCATGAAATACTCCTAACATGCTGCTATATTAGTTTAGTATTAGCAAAATGTAACTCTGTGATTCACATTTTTTGTATTATATTCAGTAAAAGACCTGTACTTGGTATGAACTCAACCAGGTCTTTTGTGACGCATTTGACCCATTATGCGCAGTAACAAACGCCATGAACAAGAGGCGTTTCTTTTATACCAGAGCCCTTCCTTCTCAGAAATACGGGACATAAGTCCTACCAAAAATGTTCCATTCAGGACATTATGGAAAAAGATAGAAAGTATTATACTGAGTGTAAGGGAAGTGGGTGGCTGACGTGGGGTATTTATTTCCGTGTCTGATCTGTCTAGCATTATATTTTGCCTTTGATTATGGGGAATGTCTTGGAGGAAAAAAGATTGACTAACAGGCGCTTTGAAATAAGGCGTCTTTCTTATTCTGCTGGGTTATATTAAGACGCCTTATTTCAAAGCGCCCTGAGATAAGGCGGAGGTCCTACCAAAGACAGACAAAGGACCTATAAATAAATCCCGTTACTTGGCCGATAAAAAGTAAAGAACATAATTCATAATTGTTTTAGGAGGAATAGCTAATGAAGAAGTATATTATTGTCGGCGTGGGGGCTATGATGATTTTCCTATTAAGCGGCACTACTGCATTTGCGCAAGAAGCCAAACTGGTCTCGAAACCTATTCCAAGTAATGTATTAAGCCAGGCCAAAAGTACAAGTGACATAAAATACGAACAATTAAGTGGGTCTGTTTACAAAGGGGCGGGGTCGGGTCTTGCATATGTTATAGTCACTAATAAAGGTGTAGTTGTACTTGGCGGAGCCCTAGAAAAATTAGCTGGGATGAACAATGGTAAGACTGCTATTATAAAGGGTCAATATGAAACGAAGAGCTTAAAAACCGAGTTTGGCTTGCGTGATGTTAAAATATTTAATGTTGTTTCGGCCGAACACAAAATATAGTAGCTATGAAACTCAAACGTTAAACGCCTTTCGGGGCGTTTATTTTATGCCCAAAAGGAGAGAACTAATGATTATATCAGAGCGTGATCCACCAAGCCATGAGGGCTTATTTTTTATGGGTTTCAATGAAAGGAGGAGGTACTTATGGACCAAGCTACATCCGTATCCTTAATCGTGGCAGCAGGAGCCATTAGCGGAATTGTATCCAGCTATGTCGGTTATTCACGCGGGACTAAGAAGGATTGTGTCTCTGATGGCGTCGCAAAGGGTACACAAGAAGCTGATACCGCTTATATCAAAAGGCGTGTCGATGACATACTCCTGGAGCAAAAGGACACAAACAAAAGTATATATGCCCTTACCGAGCGCGTAACGAGGTGCGAAGAGAGTTCGAAAAGCGCCCATAAGCGCCTAGACTTAATAGACGAGAAGGGGCAAGGCCATGTTACTTCGATTTAACTCCTGGCTCGCAGTAAAAATAACGAAAGGCATGGCAACCATGTGGTGCGCCTATGCCTTTTTGTTTTGGAGCTTAATTCCTCTCTTATGTCCACAATCTCAAACCGTGGTGTTCTATGTTTCAGGGGGGATCGTTCAGCTTGTGTCGCTTAGCTTGATTATGGTAGGGCAGAACGTCATAGGTGAAACGTCGGAAAGGCGAGCCATTGAGACTCACGATTGTGTCATGCAGGAGCTGGTCTTAGTGCAGGAAGAGTTAGCACTAGCCCGCGAGGAGCGTAGAAACATGAAGGTCCTGCTCCGAGAAGTCCACACTAAAACGAAAGAAGGCTGTACCCTTGGGCTATAAAGTATGTATCGATCCCGGCCATGGAGGCTATGATCCCGGAGCCTGTGGTAACGGTCTGCAGGAAAAGGACATTACGCTGGACATTTGTCTCCAGCTTAAGCCGATGCTTGAGTTCAATGGCATCGAAGTTTGCCTGACTCGTGATGGAGATTATGCGCCTGGGAATCTCGAAAACCAACTGAACGCAGAGCTAACTATGCGTTCCAGAATCTCAAATAACTTTGGCGCTGACTTATTCGTTGCTGTCCACGTCAACTCTGGCGGGGGAACAGGCGAGGAAGATCTAGTGCAGGGGCTTGGCGGAAAGGCAGAAGTCGAGGCTAATAAGTTGTTGTATTATCCGCAACAAGTGGACGGATGGTACAACAGGGGAGTTAAAGTCCAGAACGTGTCTGTGTTAAGGAAGACTAATGCCCCGGCTGTTTTGACGGAAAACGGCTTCATCGACAATGCAGAGGATACAGCGAAACTGAAAGATCCAGTATTCATTACGTCACTTGCAGTTGCCCATGCCAAAGGGATTTGTGATTACTTTGGCATGGAGTATAAAGAGGAAGGAGTGAGTAACGTGGAAGAAGTTAAAGTGGTAGAAGATACCGACAAAGACATTTATTTATCAGTCCGGGTCCGCACATCAAAGGCTGATGCTCTAATAGCTCAGTTAATCGCGGAAGGATTTGCAACTAATAAACTTGAACTAGCGTAATTCAAATTGGCAAGCGCTTGCCAATTTCCAAGTTGAGTAGGCAGGTAAACAACCTGCTATTATTTTTGCGCAAAAACGAAAGGGGAAAACTAAAATGGACATTCAATCAACTATCTCCAGTGGTCTAATGGACATCGTAACAATCCTAATTGGAGCACTCGTTGCCTTCCTGGTAGCTTTCGTCAAACAACATTTCTCGGCTCGGCAGATCGCCACGGCATCGTGGATCGCGGCCGACTCAGTCAACTTCGTCGCTGGAGCAGCCAAGAAGCTCGGGTTAACCCAAGACTCTGCTAAATTTGAATATGCTCTTGCTAAAGCCAAGGATCTTGCTTCAAAAGCTGGGCTTAATTTATCAGATTCGCAATGGGAAACGTTGCTAGAAAGTGCCTATAAGAAGGCTAAGAATGAAGCTCAGCCATTACAAGAGATTGCCAGCACAACAGCTCCTTATACCGAGGACGATATTGCTAATATGATTAAAGCTGAGCTGTTTGCACAGAAAACAGCTCAGCCACAGAAGGAGGCCGACGAGCCCGTTGTTATAGATAGTTCCGTAGTCTCTCCAGAGTCTAGCGCCGATACGCCTGTCATTGTCCCACAATCGATTGTGGACGCTCCTGCTCCGGTTGCTGATCCAGTTACATCTCATGTCGATATTCCGCCTAAATCCATTACTGAGGTTATCCAGCAAACCATAGATCAAGCGGGGGAACAAGCCAAGGCTCAAAAGATTCACGATTTGACACAGCAATTCGCGGAAGTAGTGCAGAAGGTGGTTGCTCAGGCTGTTGATCCTGCGCCTGTAGCTACCCCTGATGGAGCGGCAGATCCTGTAGCCGCAACAGAGCCTACGCCTGTATTTGATCCGGCTCAACCTCAGCCTCAGCCTCAACCCGTAGTATAAATATATGGCGAAAGCACTCCTGCCTTTTCGGTGGGAGTGATTTTTTCACGTTTCATGTTATTTCTGCTTATTATCCCAATAATAGTTAACATACTCTGCATGCAAATGACACGAAAACCTAATAAGTATATCTTATAATGAAAATGTAAATAATTCCTTTGCAAAACGAATTAAGGAAGGGTGTGAAGGTAGAATGGGCTTGATATTAACCCTAGTGTCATGCGGTATCATATGCTCCTTATTAAAGGGTTTCGTTGTAAGCGCTAGTAATAGTGATTAACCTCTTTCCATTATAAGGTTTCACATATTCTTGACACAAAGGTCGTGGAAAGGTCACAAGCATGGTTTATGATAAACATAGTAGATAACCACTCGCTACTTAGCGGTTGAAATATAGCCCACTTCTTCTCATTTCAGTCATCTCCTCTAATACTCCTCCTAGCGAGGGGATTTTTTTGCAAAAGACTGAGGCCCTAGCTTAACCGCCAGGGCCTTTTTCGCGTTTCATAAAACATAATTTAAAGGATTTACTTCTTTGTAAGAGAATAAAGGTAATAGGACTTGAAGGGAGTAGTGATACAACTTAAGCAGAGGTTTTAGAAAATATAAAAAGGGGGAATAAACTATGAAACATCCTATTAAAGCTATAATCGCCTTGCTGCTTCGTCTCTATCTAGGGTATGATTTCTTAACGGCAGGCATTGAAAAATGGCAGACCGGGTTTGACGCCAAAGCTGTATCTGGATTCCTCAAGGGAGGTTTAGCGCAGACTCATGATGCATTACTCGCTTCTAAAGGCGCTGCAGCTGCCACCCATGCCAACGTTAGTGATACCTGGGGATGGCTAATCAGCCATGTTTTCCTGCCCAATGCAGGAATCTTTGCCTTTGTGGTGAAAAGCGGTGAAGTCCTTGTTGGAATTGGCCTTATTTTAGGTTGCTTTACAATTCTAGCTGCTATCTTTGCAATAATGATGAATTTCGCCTACTTATTAACTGGTACAGTTTCAACTAATCCTCAAATGGCTCTTGGATTTCTTATAATTATTATGCTGGGTGCCGCCTCATATGAATTTGGCCTAGACCGCTTCTTCATGAAGAAGCTTGTGGCGAAATTTCCATGCCTTGGTAAAAGGTGCCCCCGTACTCTTTTCCCGATCGAGCAATAACTTTGAGTTATAGATTCCTTTCAAATTAACATGAGAACTTAATACCTAATCTGCCTCGGCATTAGCTGAGGCAGATTCCATTATAAGGTTTAACATATCCTTAACACGAAGGTCACTGAACGGTAACAGGTTTAGGTTATTATAAATGAAGTAGACAGTTACCCGCTAGCTTAGCGGTTAATATAAAGCTTTTTCTCATTCTTTTCCTCCTCTAATACCCCTCCAAGCGAGGGGATTCTTTTTTTGCCTAGACGAAAGCCCTCCTGCCTTAATTGGTGGGAGGGCTTTTTTTGCGTTTACATAGCAGATCTACCATTATAAGGTTTAACATATTCTACATAAAAAGTTCATCGAAAGATAACAAATAGGGTTTAAGATCAATTCAGTACATACCGTAATTTGCGGCTGAAACATAGAGCAAAGAAAGGACGCGTAGTAAGCATGAAGTATATTATTCTATACCTGATCTGCTTGGCACTAATGATTGCCTACAATTGTGCAGCCACATATATAAGAAGAGATTGACTAATGGGTACTTTGAATAAGCTGTCTTTTCATGGGAATGGCTCTTCTCATTCACTCACCCCTCCTAGCGAGGCTTTTTTGTTATTAACATATTCTTTACACAAAGTTCATGGAAAGGTGACACACATAGTATAAGATAAATGCAGCAAGACCACTCGTAACTTTACGGTTGAAATATAGACCTTTTTCCAACTCCCCTTTCTAGCGAGGGGATCTTTTTATTGAATGAAGATTTAAGAGGAAGGTAACTGATCCTAATAACTAAATTAATGAGAAGGCCTCTTCAAATTATTGAGGGAGGCTTTTTATTTTGTGGGACAGGTTTCGCCTAATTCTGCAAGGAAGTTGTGAGATGATTGGGAAATGATATTAAAGTCAAAAGGAGACAGGAAAAAAATGACTAAGGACAAGACACTATGTAAAGTCCAGATCGCATTTGATTGCGCGAAATATGAAACTTGCGAGGAGTGCCCGGGTAATGAATATAATGGTCCAACCACGTGGCCTTGCAAAGAAAATTTACAGATACTGTTGGAATTGTCGGATAGGGAGAAAATCACGGCCTTTGATGAAATTGTTAATTGGTTTGTAGTAGCCAAGGACGTGCGTGAAATCGAAGGCTGGATTGCTAGTGTACTAGGGTTTTATATAAAAAAGAATTTGCCAAAAGATGAAAACGTAAACAGGCAACCGAACTTATGAAAATCCTCGCAACCCCAATCGAAGCCCTAGACCATTTATGCCCCGAGGTCCTTACTATTGAGGTAAGGTCCTTTTTATATTTGTAGGACAGGTTTCCCCTAATTTCGCGGGGAAGTTGTGAGATGATTAGTTAACCTAATGAGGCTAACGTTTTACGTTGCAACAAAAAAGTACAGACAAATATAAGAAATTCAGTTGAAAGGGTGGAACGATCTTGGTATCTGACTTTGTTGTAGCTGGTATTGGTTTATCTAGTAGCCTTGCAGTACTTTTTAAAGATAATACTGAGTTACTTAAAATGGTCTATGATGATCTAGCTCAACCAGGAGTTAGGCAAGTTGGAAAAGCTCTAGAAACAGTCTTATCTCTGTCTAATACAATATTACTTCCATTAAAGCTTTTAAATGAAAATACTAAGGTGAATTTCGAAAGTAAGATGAGGAAATACAAAAAAAGAATTCAGCATTTGGAAGAAGATAAAATATTTGACGTTCCCCCTGAAATAGGGATCCCCATTTTAGAGAAGTTCACATATATCTCAGATAATGATATTAGTGAATTATTCATTAATCTCCTAAGTAAGGCATCTTGCCACGATACTATTAGAGAGGCTCATCCTAAATTTATCAACTTAATTAGTTCACTCGCCGTAGATGAAGCCAGAATACTGACATATTTAGCCGGCAAAGGACCATACGTTCCTACCATTCAATTCTACCTCCAAACAAAACCCAAACTAGAAAAAACTCATGGCTTTTCGTCATTTGAATACTCCACTCACAAAAAATTAACCGTGGTTTTGACCGGATTGGAAAATCAATTAGATTTAATTTTTCCAGAAAACATTGTCTTGTATATGGAAAACCTTGAAAACTTAGGTATCCTAAATCAAGCCGATGACGATCCGTTCCTAGAGGATACAAAAGAGGTAGATACTCAGGCTTATCTGGACCTCCAAGGCCAATATAAACACGGAAAAGAATTCGAAAATTTAATCGAAGATCCAGACATCGAATCGATTGTAGTAAAAAATGGGCGCTATTGTATTTCAAGTTATGGGCTGAGATTCGTAGATGTATGTTGCAAAAACCATTTACAGCAATGATAATTATTTTCATAAGGAGCAACCCCACCATGAAAATCCTAACACCCCAATCTTCGTACTAACGTACTCAAGGCTCTCATCCAAAACGATGGGAGTCTTTCTATTTAGTTGACAAGCTGCAATCAAACCAGTAAATTTATTTTAAAGGACAAATCACCACTCTCGAGGTGAACGATCTCATGCTCAAACCCACCCCTGCCCTCGGCAAAAACATAGTCTACTACTGTAAATGGCGCAAGCTATCCAAAGCGCAGTTAGCGGCTATTGTTGGCATGAATGCCGATCATCTTCATTGCATCGAGTCTGGTCGGAAATATCCTCACATTTGTATACTTGCACGATTGGCTGCCGCCCTCGGGGTGTCGATAAAAGAATTGGTTGAAGAACGTTAAGGTCCTTACTATCGTGGCAGGGCCTTTTTTCTATTGCTGAGAAACAGCTCCCCCCTTTTTTTGCAAGGGAATTGTGAGATGATAAGGTAATTATTGTACCAATAATGATGTTTCCTTTCTTGGTTTAGAGTTATAAGTTAACAAGGATGACCCGAGTTTATTATCGCTATATGTAGTCTCAAGTTATTAAAAAGGAGTTGATTTAAAATGAATTGGTTTAGAAACTTAAAAATCAGAACTAAGATTTTGTCTATTGTTATCATAATGGCCTTATGTATCGGTAGCGTAGGATTTGTGGGTTACTATTATAATGCTAAAGCAAATGTTCAAATGACTAATATTTATTCGAATAACTTAATGTCGGTCAAATATCTTAATGATTTGCACGCTCAGACTAGAGCTGGCGAAGCAGATATGTATCATTTTTTGTTAGCAACAGATAAAGACACACAACAAGCACTACAAAACGATATGAGAACCCGATCAGCCAACATTGATAAAAGTTTTAGTGCCTATATGAAGCTACCTCCTGATCCTTCCGAAATAGAAGGACAGCGAAAAATTCAGGCAGAACTTACAACATACAGGGCTGAACGGCAAAAGGCGATGGACATAGCTAATCAAGGAAATCAAAAGGGAGCTTACGATTATTTTACTAAAAATGCTCAAGCTCACATCGATTTACTTAATACAACGTTTCAAGAACTTGCCGATTTGAATGCGAATCAAGCTGCTGATACTAATTCTCAAAATGATGTTGATTACGCAGCGTCCATAAGGATTCTCATTACCATATCCATCGTAGCGGCCCTACTATGTTCACTGCTGGGGTTTGTGGTGTCAAACCTGATATCCAACTCAATCAAGAAAGTGTTGGCTGGCGTTGAGCGAGTGGCTGCGGGAGATTTATCGATTGAAGATGTCAAAATGAAAAGAAAAGACGAAGTAGGTCAGTTAGCTACCAGTTTCAATATGATGAAGAATAATTTGCATGGATTAGTTAGGCAAGTTTCTGAGTCTTCGGAGCAAGTCGCTGCTTCATCAGAAGAGCTGACTGCCATAGCTGAGCAAAATACTCAAGCTTCAGCCCTGATAGCAGCGTCTATTGAACAAGTAGCCCAAGGGACAGAACAACAAGCAAGTGCAGTAAACGAGACATCCTCGGCTGTCGAGGAAATCTCCGCGAGTACAGAGGAAGTCGCAGCCAGTTCTGCTGAAATCACTCATTCGATGGTCGATACATTGACAACGACTCAATCAGGCCAAAAAGCCTTAGATCGAGTTGTTGAACAAATGACTAATATTGGCACAGGTTCACAGAGAGTTCACACCGCCATTATAGAACTGTCTGTGAATTCTGAGAAGATCGGAGAGATAATCGGCGTTATAACTGGGATCGCTGACCAGACCAATTTATTGGCACTCAATGCAGCGATTGAAGCAGCACGAGCAGGAGAGCAAGGTCGTGGCTTTGCTGTTGTTGCCGATGAAGTCCGGAAACTGGCCGAGCAATCACGTGAAGCCACTAAAAATATAGAGGCTCTTATAAATCAAAATCATACTGGTATTAATACAGCAGTTCATGCTATGGCGTCTGGTGCAAAAGACATTGAAACAGGCATTGAAGTAGTTGGAATAGCTGGTCAATCTTTTAACGAAATTGCGAAGCTTGTTGAAAACGTATCTGCTCAAATAGAACAGACATCGGCTACAATTCAACAAATAGCAAGTGGTAGTCAGCAAATAGTTACTTCGGTTAGACAGGTTGATGAAATTAGTAAGGAGACAGCAGCTCAGGCGCAAACAGTCTCTGCTGGGGTTGAAGAGCAGACAGCTTCAATGGAACAAGTTTCTTCGTCAGCCCAGAATCTATCCACTATGGCGTTTGAGCTTCAAAACGTAATTAACAAGTTTATAATTTAGGTTATCCCAGGATTAATATCAAGGAGCAAACCCCACCATGAAAATCCTATGCACTCCAATCGAAGTCCTAGCGCACTTCGAAAACGACGGCACACTACACCCACTACGCATGAACCTCAATGGAGAAACGATCAAGATCGAACAGGTCATCTCAACAACTGAAGGAATGCTGGCCGGCAATAGGATGCTGATTTTCAAGTGCCAGAGTGAGATCGCCGGAGTGCTGAAGCCCTTCCAGATTAAGTATGAGATCGGGACCGGTAAGTGGTTTCTGTGGAAGATGTGAGAATAGTGCAAATAATAACCGATTATTGCGTTGCTGTTACCTTTATACTGTACTAAAATAGACATGCAAGGTTAATTAGTTCCTCCCATTTGGCTCTCATCGGTGATGACGGTGGGGGCCTTTTTATGTTTATTTCAGTGGAAGATGTAAAAGGAGAGCTACTGGTCAGCTCTCCTTCCCGGAAGAATATCTTAAAGAGGGGCCCGATATAGGTTGTGCTTGCCTGTCCAAAAAGGTTACGATACTGAGTCAAGCTGAGTGCGGAATATGATATATTACTCCTCCCATTTACTTAGCTCTCACTGGCTAGAAGCAGTAGGGGCCTCCTTTGTTTTGGGCATAGTAATTAGAATATCGGACACGATAGTAACATGCGTTACACTCGATATCTGGCTCTCATCGGTTACGGTGGGGGCCTCCTTTGTTTCTGTGGAAGATGTGATTGAGAGGAGAGTACGTACCAGATGAGGCGCTCCTATTAATGTTCATATAACTCAATTCATAGGAACCGCGTGCATATAATACTTAGTGAAAATATAGGAGGGATTGCTAATGAAAATCAAACGTTGCCTTTCCACTTTGTTTCTATCTCTTTGTTGCCTAGTTATATTTGTACCAACAGCTTTTGCGGTAGGCTCACACAGTTTTTTGGGAGTCGATTTAGGTCCAGGATGCATGAACCATTCTTCTAAATGTACTAAATGTGGCTCGACCAGTTATAGTAAAGTCACATACATTCATCATCATTATTTAACTATCCCAAATTTGAAGACAGGTAAAACTGAATATGATGATTACGATTACCCAGAGTATAAGTGTAAAAAATGTGGTACCCTATGGAATGGCCAACCTTACAAACACACAGTTAGTATCGGTTCCAAAAAGTGTTGATTACTAGAATGTTTATTTCTCGCATATAATCACCTTTCTTTGATAAAGCGGGATTTCAATGGCTCTCGCCAGTAACGGTGGGGGCTTTTTTAAAGTTCGCATAGTTCCCGATGCGAGCCTTCATCTATTCACCATTCAAGGGTCACAGAACGGTCACAAGTTTATATTATTATAAGAAACAACTTGTACTTGCTTATTAAGTTGGCATTGCGAGAAACTCATATTTGTCGTCGGCGGTATAGGAAGCTACTGATAGAGCATCAGCGAGAACACCATACCTAACTACGAAAGATCCTGCAGGGGATAAAATCGAAGTTGGTAATAAGATGAGGAGAGCATTTAAACTCTCCTTTTTGTATCACTTTATATTACAAACAGGCTTACAGGGCATTATATCTTCACGAAAATATTCGTCCCACTTGGCTCTCATCGGTAACGATGGGGGCTTTTTTTTATAGAAAAGTTAGGACTATTGCACTATTGATACCACTAGCAATACTGCAATAGAATGTACAAGTGTCTAAATTGTGAAACGAGGTTTATTGGATGGCCTGCGAACAAATTGAAAAATTGAGATTACAAATGCAAGAAATTGCTTCAGATAAAGAGCTAACTGATCCAAGGGTGGTAACGGTAAGTGAAAAACTCGATGCATTGATAAATGAGTTTTACAGAAAAGATCGGAGATAGCCCCTCACTGCTCTAAAACAGTGGGGACTATTATATACAGGCAAATAAAATAGCCCTCGGGTTGTGCCGGAGGGCTATTTGAACAGTTTACATTAATCATTATAAGCTTTAAACCAAATACCGCCCGTTCCGTCGTACTTACGGCCGTATGCCAAAGTAGGTGTCGCATCATCTACACGTACTTGATAAGCTGCCCATCCCTCATTGCTAGCTCCCCCATAGAGGCTCGTACGAAGTTTTGGATCAGGAACAACTACACTTGCATAGTCATATTCTTTTCCATCAGAGGAGATCAGGTTGAAGTTCATTGGACTGACATCAAGTGTTTTTCCGTCTGCAATATCCACTAAGTTGAAATTTATTTTAGCTAAGATATATTCGTAGCCATCCTTGGGTGCTCGATTGAACATATTGGCTTTCTTAATCATGGCCCACGCATCATTACCCCTTATGATTTGATTAACGGTAATTTGTGCAGTGTAATTACCGAAAAAGTCCTGTACGCTAATCTCTTGAGTGCTATTTAGCGGAGCTGGATTAAGCCTAGAACTCTCGATTGAATTAATTACTGGAATCTCATCTACCAGAGCAGTATCATCGGCATCTGTTGCGATATCCTCCAAGACAGGTGCGCCCGATGATTCATCTGTAGATTCTGCATCCTCAGATGGAGCGTAGGTGTCCGTATCAGTTGTAGTCAAGCTGTCATCTACGACTACAACTGGGGTTTCAATTCCATCTACGGTCGTTTCTCCATCGTCCGCAAATGCACTTAACGGAACCATGGTTAGCACCATACCCGTTATAGTTAGAGCAGCCAATGCCTTTTTAAATAACATATCCGAACATCTCTCTTTCATTTAAGTTATTTAGTTCATATTCAGTGGTTGATAGTGTTTTCCTGCTATGCGACAGGATTAATGGTTTTACGACTATTTGGCGGCGGCTAAAATTGTTCGCTCGCTTGGAGGTAAAAGCATCTTTGCCATAAAGGGGCGCGTAGTATCTCCATCGGCTCGAATCACGTTAATAGCATAGAAACGGGGCATTTTCGTAACATCTTCTAATGTATATGGCTCCAGAAAGTGCCTTAAGGCTTGGTATGTCTTGGCGCTACTACGGTAAATGTGATAGTGAGGGCTGGCGCTTAGTAATATTTCTGCTAGATCTGAGGGCAATTGCTCCCAGCTGTGGAAATACCAGCAATATTTTACCCTAAACTTGCGGGCCTCGACGGCGGCTGCTTTCCAGATATTTGCTGATCTCAAATATTGGTGAGGCTCATCCATAATAATGAAATAGGGAAATGTCTTTTCATCCGGTCGAAGTCTCATAGCCATGTCCAACTTTGTGCTAATCAGATTAACAAGTAGGTTTCGACTTTGGGGGTCAAATGAATCCGCTGGTATATCTATGATGGTGACTTTTCCGGGCTGTTGCATAATCTCGAAAAAGTCTATTCCATCGTCAACATCCAGACATTCGGCTAGGTATGGATCTCGTAGTAAGATACTCATGCGATTATAGATCGGAGCTAATATTGCGCGGCGACGGGAGAAGACGGACTGATGGCTGAGCCTTTTAGAAAACCAGTTAGTGTAAAAGAGGGCAAATAAAATCAGAAATAAACAAGGAAGCCCGCACACCCCTTGACAAGAGTAACGGACTTCCTGCATATAACCCCCCTCACTAAAGGGAATATATGTAATTTTATTATACTCGAAAAGAGCCGGTTAATGCAAGAGGCAGCTATTGGAAATGTTGCGTTTTGTGCAACAGAGTTAAGCAGATGGGAGATGGTAATATGGCAGATATTGAAACCGCCGATGAGCTATATTCGTCTTATATAACCCTTGATAACAACCTACTTATTTTGAAAGAAAGAATAAGGAGAATAGAAGATATAAGCGATAAAGGCGAATTAATTAAAGAGTGTGAAGGACTATATGAGGTCCATGGTCGTATTGAGTTTGTAGCTAAAAAAATATTATCGATTAGTAATAACCGTGTTGCGCCAACGAATTGCCAACGGAAGCTAGGTAAAGATACTTCTTGCAAATAAAGATAGGTCAATCAGAATATGAAAAGTACTGATTTCAAGCCATATGAGCCCTTCCTATTTTTGTGTATAATTAGGAAGGAAGATGTTACAGATTGCTAAAGGCATGGGCGGCATGATGTAAGGGAAACCTTACAACTAACTTATACCAAGGGTTTGAATTTGAAAAAACCTCTAATTACCTCCAGGGGTAACGAACGGGTAATGCAATAGAATAAAAGATAATCCATACCATTGAGAGGTATGGATTATCTCAGAGGCTTTTCATTAGTTCGCTGAACTTTTGGGAGGCCTCTTTTTATTCTTGTTGAAATAACATTCCCAGAGATTACACTGACGAATTGCATAACTGGAATAGTGCAAGCTAACTACACATATAAGTATGGTAAGAACTCCGCCAGGGGGGCATGAGATGAAGAAAAGAGGATATTGGTTACTTATCGGAATCGGTATCGTGTTGATCGGGGGACTTCTCGGAAGCCATATTTGGCAACCGGACCCTACAAATTTAGTCACACACGGCTTAGAACGATTGAACGCAGCGACCTCTTTTCGCTACAGCTTAACCCAGCATCAATCGGTTGAGGGAAAGGATCGCGTACTCACTCAGATTCTAGGAGAAAAGGACGGTGGAAACACTCGGATTTTGGGTCAACTGGTCGGTAGTGAAGTAGAAATTATCCAAATCGGAGATTCTATCTATAACAAAGATCCCTTTAGCAAGAAGTGGATCCGGTTTGCTAATGCTACTGCAACTCAGGAAGTCTTTCTGGCGGAGCTCAACCCCTTATCTTCGCTTAAACTGAAAGAGCTTGGGGAGGTGATGCTTAGCGGTCAGGAGAAAGTAAATGGAGAGAAAGTATGGGTATGTCATTTGATGCCCAGTGTGCAGAATCAAATGATGGAAGCATTTTGGACCGATTTCCAGTATACGCTTTATATTCGTAAGTCCGATGAAATGCTCGTAAGAGCGACAATTGAAGCGAAAAATAAAGCCAAGTCTGACTCCATGACGATGATACTTGAGTTTAAGGATATTGGAAAGAAGATAAATATACAGGCGCCAGACATTTAAGAAACTGTGGTTCACGCATGCATAAGAGGCAGGATATATCCAGGAATGGGTAATATCCTGCTTTTTTATTTGCACAATAGACACGCCTCTGATATAGTTTTGACATATGTTTTTAAAAATGTACCGATGGAGGTGTCCTTAATGGAAGAAAATATTGCAAAAGTTTTAATATCCAAGGAAGAGTTGGGAAAGCGCGTTGCTGAATTAGGGGCAGAGCTTACTCGGGATTACGAAGGAAAGAAAATCTTGGTTCTTGGGATCCTGAAAGGTGCTGTTCCTTTCATGTCAGATCTCATCCGAGAGATCAAATTGCCCCTAACCTATGATTTTATGGCTTTATCTAGCTATGGGGCGTCAACACAGTCTTCGGGTGTCGTACGAATCCTTAAAGACTTAGAACGCAGTGTCGAAGATGTCCATATTTTAGTTATTGAAGATATCGTGGATACGGGGCTTACGTTAAAGTACTTAAAAGCGAACTTAATAGCACGGAATCCTCTCAGTGTTAAGGTGGTTACGTTGCTTGACAAATCCACCCGACGACAGGTAGAAGTCTTTCCGGATTACAATGGATTTTCGATCCCGGATGAATTTGTGGTAGGGTATGGCCTTGACTTTAACCAAGAGTACCGCAATTTGCCCTATGTTGGTGTTTTAAAACTGGAAGCCTATGAGGTTAACTAATAAAGAATGGTGATGATAAACGTGCCAAAAGAAGTTGTCTTGGTTTTGGATTTTGGTGGACAGTACAATCAGCTTATTGCTCGTCGTGTACGCGAGGCACATGTGTATTCTGAAATGGTTTCCTATAAAACCTCCATTGAGGAAATTCGGGCTCGCAAGCCAAAGGGTATTATCTTTTCGGGAGGACCGGCAAGTGTCAATCAGCCGAATGCTCCCAAAGTGGATCCTGAAATTTATAACTTAGGGATTCCCATATTAGGGATTTGCTATGGGATGCAGTTGATGACTGTACAATTAGGAGGAAGCGTAGAACATCCTGAATCCAGCGAATATGGGAAAGCAATGCTGACGGTTGATATTACGACGGACCTTTGGAAAGACTTGGGCGGAGAGCGCCCATGTTGGATGAGTCACGGTGATTCTGTACACAAATTACCTGAGGGTTTTTTGGTTGCTGCCCATACTTGGAATACTCCGATTGCAGCCATAATTGATGAAGAACGGCGTTTTTATGGTGTTCAGTTTCATCCTGAGGTGAAACATACCCCGGATGGACAAGCGATGCTAGAAAAGTTCCTCTTCGATATTTGTACGTGTGTTGGTGATTGGACTATGGAGTCTTTTATCGATTTGCAAGTCGCAGAAATTCGGGCTAAGGTTGGAAATAAGCGGGTGCTATGTGCTTTGAGTGGTGGGGTGGATTCATCGGTGGCTGCGGCTCTGGTGCACAGGGCAGTAGGGGATCAATTGACCTGCGTTTTTGTGGATCATGGATTCATGCGTAAAAATGAGGCAGAGCAGGTTAGGAAGATCTTTGAGGAGCAGTTCCAACTAAACCTCGTGTTTGTGGATGTACGCGAACGTTTTATGCAAAAGCTTGAAGGTGTATCCGATCCTGAAGCAAAACGCAAAGCAATTGGTAATGAGTTTATCCGCGTCTTTGAAGTTGAGGCCTTGAAGCTCGGTCAGGTTGATTTTTTGGTACAAGGGACGCTTTATCCGGATATAGTGGAGAGCGGGACGGATACAGCCGAAACGATTAAGAGTCATCACAATGTCGGTGGTTTGCCTGAGGACATGCAATTTGAACTGATCGAGCCATTGCGGATGCTCTTTAAAGATGAAGTACGCGAACTAGGTATCGAACTGGGGATGAGTGAAGAGATCGTTTGGCGTCAACCGTTCCCAGGACCGGGGCTGGCAATTCGAATTCTCGGTGAAATAACCCGTGAAAAGCTGGATATGTTACGGGAAGCGGATGCGATCATTTTAGAAGAAGTCCGTCGTTCAGGAATGTATCGTGATTTGTGGCAAAGTTTTGCCGTACTCCCTTCAATTAAAAGTGTTGGCGTGATGGGGGATTCCCGTACCTATGAATATCCTATTATCCTGAGGGCTGTAACGAGCGAAGATGCCATGACGGCAGATTGGGCAAGGCTACCGTATGAACTCCTTCATAGCATATCCTCGCGGATCGTGAACGAAGTACACGGGGTTAACCGTGTCGTTTATGATATCACCTCGAAGCCTCCTGGAACGATTGAGTGGGAGTAGGGTAGAAGTGGCATGAACGCAGGGTTGTAAGGATTTAAAGGGTATTTGAGTATTTGTAGGGTGGTTATGATTTTCGCTACTTTTTAGCGTCATCATAACCACCTTGTTGTGTCTTTATTGGCTACTAATTTGGGATTAGGAGTTGGTAATATGAAGACAAAGAACGGATTAAAAAGGATGACAATGACCAAAGGAGAGGACATAACATTTCCAGAATTGCAGAAACGATATCTGAAAAAATGTATGGTTAATAACTTATCGGAATACACCATGAAGTGACAATCGCATGTTTGCTTATTGCTAAACAAACTCTAAAAAGAAATTCATTCTATTGGTCTAAATGCTTATTACAATGCCACCCCTGTGATGGATCATAGAAGAACAACTCTATATTTAATTATAAAAATTAGTTAATAGTATGGACGTTCTGGCTTTTTTTACAAGATAAAATACTGACAACCAATTGAGAAGGAATGTTTAGGAAACATGTAGAAGTTTATAGGAAATATTAACTAAGGAGTTTAGAGAACAATATATAGAATTTTCTTGTCCTTAATGCCAATAAAAAACTAAAAAAATATTTTATATCAAAATAAAATGGGGGTGACATTAAGTAAATGGAAGATATTGGAACAAAATTTTTAAAAAAATATGATGCAGTTATTTGGAGCAAACTTAATCTTATTAATAGTAATCGAGCTAAAAATATTTCGTTAATAATAATAACAATAAACCTATTACTCCTTGTTTTTGATTTTCTGGATAAAAATAAGGGACTTTGGCAAATCAATTCGGGATATGGTTTACTGTTCTACACCCACGTAATATTTGTTTTAGTATTGTCTCTTCTAATATTGGTTTACATCCTTAATAAAAACAACCTAATTATTCATAGTTATTTCAGTAAAGTTTTCTCGTTTTTTATTCTGAATCTTAGTGCTTACATTTCAGGTTGGGTTGATCAAATGTTACATGGTCAAATTACAGTTTATTCTATTGCATGTTTTGGTATTGCCATCGCATTTTATTTTGAACGTAAATATATAATCTTAGTTTATTTACAATCATATTTGTGTTTTATCTTATATTTAAGTCTGGTTCAAAAAAATGGTTCTATTTTACAAGCTCATTATTTTAATTCACTTATTATAGTTTTAATATCAATTTTCATGTCAATTTCAGTTTCAGAGCTAATGAAAAGTGATTATATATATAAGCATAAGCTTGAAGAATTGGTTAAAACACGATCCAATGCCTTGATGATGCAACAACAAGCGATTAATCGTCTTCAACAATTAAATTTAGTCGGTGAATTATCAGCAGGAATTGCTCACGAAATAAGAAATCCGATGACATCAGTACGCGGTTTTTTACAATTACTTGGAAATAGAGACTATTATAAAAAGGATAAGGTATACTTTGATTTAATGATAGATGAAATCGATAGAGCGAATTCAATTCTTACAGACTTCCTTGGGTTTTCAAAAGATAAAAAGGTAAATTATGAAGATAAAGACCTTAATCACATAATCCTAAAATTAGTTCCATTATTAGATACAAATATTATGTATGAAATAATAACTGATTTAGGAGAGATACCAACATTATCTTTAGACGAGAAGGAGATAAGTCAAGTTTTACTTAATTTGGCAAACAACGGTTGTGAGTCTATGCCTAAGGGTGGATGTTTGACAATAAGAACATTTAAAGTAGATGACAAAGTGATATTGGAAATTCAAGATCAGGGTGAGGGAATAAAACCTGAAATCCTGGAAAAGTTAGGGACTCCTTTTTTTACAACTAAAGAGAAGGGAACAGGGTTAGGATTAGCTGTTTGTTCTAGTATTATCGAGAAACATAAGGCTAAATTGGATATTAAATCCGACTCAAATGGGTCTAATTTTCGAGTTATTTTCAATATTGCATCATAACATTCATTTAGTTGTATGAAACATTTATGATGATAAAGCACTTAGCCAGAACGTGTGAACGCTCTGGACTTTTGCTTATAGCCCCAATTATTCAAGCTAGTCTTTATCCTTTGAGAATACAAAATTGAGGTAGACTTCAATCTATTTTTCCTATATTATATAGAGTGTGTCTTGCACTACCACGTCCGTTTATGCTTTTCTGAATGATATTTAAATGTTGAGACAATGGGATTAAATGGATGTATTAGTTAGTATGTGCTATAAATTAATGATTAAATTACCTAGAATGACTATAAATAGATGGAAATTAATGAATTTAAGAGAATGAGTTATTGAGGTTAGAGTGTATCAGGGTGTTTAATGAGACAACTGTGGGAACATAGCAAATAACCTTCCAGAACAAACTCATTACAGAGCAAATGTGAGGTTTTGATGGGTACTGGTCATTGCTCAAGAATTAATATAACGCTCTACCTTTTCTGGTGGAGCGTTTCTAGTTGATTATAAGGAGATAGTTGGAATCAATAATATTGTTAGGTCTGATAGTACGCCCACAGCATTATTAAGAAGACTTTAAGAGAACTAAATATCAAAGGTAACTATGGAACTCATAGTCTTAGGAAGACATTTTCGTATCATACTTATACCAACAATATAAGGAGTAATCCTGCCATTGTGGAGACATTGCAGAAGATGCTTAACCATTCATCTAGTTCTGTCACTCTCAGGTATATTGGCATAACGAAGGAAGTAATAAGTGACGTATACACGAGTCTGAATTTGTAAAAGTAATACTTTAGAAAGAAACTAGATTTATAACTCCCCAAGGGGTGATTGACTAACGAGACAACTAGTCAACTACAGAGTTAATTAGACAGCTAATCAAATAACACAGTACAGGCGATGAAAGATCTGCACTTAAAGAAGAGTATGTTTTATAAATTCATTAAGAAGTTCGAAAAGAGCAATGGATAACTTCAAGTTGTGAATAGAAAGAAGAGACAAGCAATTGAGCTTGTCTCTCTTTCTATATTGGTGGCTAAAATTCCCTGATGTGCAATCCATACATATAGAACCAGATCGATTTGGAACTCTTGTAAGGTCAGGGGGGGTCATAAACAAATACTTGAAGTCAGCAAGCTAAACAGGCAAGGGGTATCAGTTGAAATACCACATGTTCACGAAGATCGAGGACGAACGGTGCTTGATGAAAATCTTTGGAATAAATATTCACAAACGGGAATCACATTTGGAGTTATCTCAAAATGCTAAATGGGATGTTAAATATGCAAACATTACAGAAAATGCTGAGACAACAGATATAGTCCAAGCAAACAGCAATTTTTTATAATGTAAATAAATAACAATGGAAATGTTGCAAAAAAAACATAATTGTTCATCCTATCCTATGGGGATAATGCTATACTAGTAATATATAATATTATTCTAAATGCTAATATAGAATATTGGGATAGAAGTTAGGCCTTACAAGGCGTTTATTTCGAAAAAATTTTAAAGTGAAGGAGATTTTTATGAATTTACGACAATGGTGTAAAGAGAATGATGCTAGTTGTTTAACTTGTTCCAATAGTTATAAAAAATATAGATCTAAACTTGTATGTATCTTACATTGTAGTATTAGTGAAAGATCAATCTCCGAAGAATTTGTTTGTTTAAATTGGACAAATGATTAAAGTTAAAAGGTGCTAAATACTTGAATATAAAGTGATACTAGTTTAAATACAAAGTCAATAGTTTGAAGGAAGCATTAATTCGGTGTGGAATATTGAACATCATGAATCTTAGGTTGTGGGGAACAGTATACAAGAGTATCAGATTTAAAATCAAGAAGAGGGGTGTATATTGTGGGAAAAGATAAACTCGTGGATCTTATCGAATGGGAAAAAGAAAGATGTGAAAATATCAAAAGAGAATATTTCAAAAAATATCTACTAAAAAACGGCTTAGAAGTTACTGAGGAAAATATTAAACAGGCTGAACATGATTTTGATCCTAATTCTGATGAATTAGAACACGAAATAAACGAAAGTAATATGCATAGCTTGATCACAGATGGAAATGAAGTTGTCGCTTACAGGTTAAATGATAACACTATTCAGCTACATTTTTTGAAGGCGATTCTATTGAGTTTTTTGTAGACACAAAAAGTCATATTCAAACCAAACTTATAAAACGAAATTGAAGGTGTGCAACGGTACAAACTTATGCGATGACACCTGAAATTTAAAAACCTGTAAGGTTACAGATTAGAAACTATAGAAGGGAAAGATAACCCCTTCTTTTCTGTTTGGCTGTAAACTGCCTTGAATTATAGAGCGTTTTGTCAAATGCACAAACGGACAATAAAGATGTCGCATTACACGAAAACATCTTAACCGCCTGGACATGTTACGGGAAGCGGATGCGATCATTTTAGAAGAAGTCCGTCGTTCAGGAATGTATCGCGATTTGTGGCAAAGTTTTGCCGTACTCCCTTCAATTAAAAGCGTTGGCGTGATGGGAGATTCACGTACCTATGAATATCCTATTATTCTGAGGGCTGTAACGAGCGAAGATGCCATGACGGCAGATTGGGCAAGGCTACCGTATGAACTCCTTCACAGCATATCCTCGCGGATCGTGAACGAAGTACACGGGGTTAACCGTGTCGTTTATGATATCACCTCGAAACCTCCTGGAACGATTGAGTGGGAGTAGGGTAGAAGTGTGGCATGAACGCAGGGTTTGTAAGGGTTTAAAAGGTGTTTGTTAAACAAGGTGGCGGTTTAGAATTCACTCAGTTTTGAGTGTCTTTTAAACCGCCATTTTTGATGCTCAACTTGCATAAATATCGGAATGAATAATATTTTATGCAAACGAAATCTGGGTTAAAACGGATGACCATGAACAAAGGGAGTAAAAGTTAGCTAAAATAACACACAACAGATATAGACTCGTTTTGTTTACTTCCGAGCATAAGGCTAAAGGAATGGTTAATATTTCTTAAAATAACCTTTAGCGAATTATGCACATATCCCTGTTTAGGGTTTGATTATAATGAATGATTGATGTAAAGTCTCATGACAATGCTCGAAGATCGGTGCGTAAACATGTCTTCTGTTGCCTTACAGATGTTTCTGAACGAGCAGAGAAATTGATAAGGTTACGATCTTAGAAAGGTTTTATAATTTTACTAAAGTATTTTGGTCTGTCCTAGGCTTTTGAAGTGCAGGACATTTTTTGTCCTCAATTCATTTTTTCGACATGTTTCACCATCGACTTGGAATATAATAGCTTTCATGATTAATTCGGCTGAAAGGTTGAGCTTAGAATATTTTTTAAGAAGGATTAAGTGAGGAGAAATATAATGTCGGAAAGCAGTGAGTACAGTGAAGAGCAATTGATAGTATTTAAGGAGAGAGATCATAGAGAAGACATTTTCAACATGTTAGGAACTATTAGTGCCGCGATTATTGTCATCATTTTTGTGATTGCCAAATGGCAAAGCTAATCCCCTTTAATACTTTGATTTTAATTCTAGGATTCTGTTGACTTGAAGAGGAGCCTGAACGTGCTGAAAATCGAAAGAGCAAAGAACTTCCGAAATAATAAAACGCTTAACACATATGGTTGAGCGTTTTTGGTAACCCCATAGAGGGTTGCTTGTTGACCTTTCCCACAGAAAAACAGACCACCTTATGGTCTGTTTTTTTATCCGTTTTTTGATTTGCATGGGATACACTAGCTGTAATTAATATTTTTATGGAATTTCCATATACGACATATAATTCAAAAAGAGTATGATATCATCAAAATGTCAAATATTGTGTCCGAAATTTTTCCCACGGACACAGTGAATTTTTGACTGATTAAGCAAAATATAAAAGAGGGGTATCATGAGAATAATTAAAATTAGTAAAGTAAATACACTTCTTGTAGGAATCACGATGATAGTTATTTTATTGTGTTGTAGTAATCAAGTACAAGCCGCACTGGACGGGGATTATGGTTACACTGTGTCTAATGGCAATGCAGAAATCACAAGATACAGTGGAGCAGGGACTAAAAATAGTAAAACTAAAGCGTCTATCACAATTCCAAGCACATTAGGGAAATATCCTGTAACGGGCATTGACGGTTATTCATTTTACGCTTGTACAGGTATAGAAAGTATTACCTTTCCAGAAAGCTTAACTAACATTGAAAGCTATGCGTTTTTTGGTTGTTCAGGTTTAAAAAGTATTACATTTAACTCGGCAACAACGAAAATATATGATGATCCAAGCACCATTTCAGACACAGCAAAGATTACAGGATATGACCCATCTACTGCAAAAGATTACGCATCAAAATATAACAGAACGTTCGAAGCTATAAACACAACAAGTACCCTGCAAAGTATAGCCATAACTACCCCTGCCACAAAACTAAGTTATACATTAGGTGATTCTTTAGACATAAGTGGTTTAATAGTCACTGGGACTTATTGTAATGGTAGCACTAAGGCTGAGCCTATAACTACTGCGAATGTAACTGGTTTTAACAGTGCAGTAGCGAAAACTAATGAGGTTCTAACTCTCACAGTTGGTGCTATGACAACGACTTACAAAGTACAGAGCGTGGCTACCATACCAGTAATAGAAGTAAGCTTAAATAAAAATGTCACGACCATAAACGTAGGAGCTAATGAAACCATAACGGCTACAATTGATCCCACAACTGCTACGAATCAAAACGTCACTTGGAAATCAAGTAACACTGCAGTGGCGACAGTCGATTCAAACGGCAAAGTAGTGGGTGTCAGTGCAGGAACAGCAGTTATTAACGTAACCACGATAGATGGAAGTAAGACAGCCAGTTGTACTGTAACGGTGAGTAATCCGATAAAGGTAACAAGTGTGAAACTAAATAAAACTGCTACGAATGTTGTTGTAGGTGCAAATGAAACTCTAAGTGCAATCATAACTGCAACTTTAGCCCCAACTAACAACATAAGTATAAAGGTAACATGGAAATCAAGTAATACAGCAGTAGCGACTGTGGATTCAAGTGGCAATATGGTCGGAATAAAAGCAGGAACAGCTGTTATTACCGTTACAACGGTTGACGGAAGTAAGACAGCTACTTGTGCGGTAAAAGTGAGTGATCTAGTAAATGTAACTGGAATAAGCCTGAATAAAAGTAGTGCTGAGCTTAATGTAGGTGCAAATTATACATTAATACCTACAATCGCCCCCAAAACTGCTACAACCAAGGGTGTTGCATGGAAATCGAGTGACACGACAATAGCGACAGTAGATGCAAATGGCAAAATAGTAGGAGCAAGTGTTGGAACTGCGACCATAACAGTAACGTCCCTAGATGGTAATATGACAGCTACTTGTACCTTAAAGGTTAGTATACCAGTAACAAAAATAAGTCTAAGTAAAAGTAGTTCAGCTATAAACGTCGGAGCAAATGATACCCTGAGCGCCACAGTAATCCCAACTAATGCCACTCTTAAAGATGTTACTTGGAAATCAAGCAATACAGCAGTTGCTACGGTAAATACAAGTGGCAATGTAATCGGAATAAAAGTAGGAACGTCAGTTATCACAGCAACAGCGACTGATGGAAGCAAGAAAAAAGCTAGTTGTACGGTTACAGTTAGTACACCGAAAATATTAGTAACAGGAGTAACCTTGAATAAAAGCAGTTTGTCTATTAAAGTAAGTGCAAATGAAACCTTAATTGCTACACTAGCTCCAACTAACGCTACAAATACAAAAGTCACTTGGAAATCAAGTAATACAGCAGTAGCAACAGTAGATTCAAATGGTAAAGTTAAAGGCATAAAAGTTGGAACAGCAATTATTACCGTTTCGAGCCAAGAGGGAAGTAAGACAGACAGTTGTACGGTAACGGTGAGTGTATCTGAACTATAAATATTGACCTCACTATATAGAAATACTAACTATCTTAGCAAGTGTCAGAATCTGGTCAAAAGCGACCGATACAATCAACACTGTCAAAAGAGGTCGGTCTAGTTATAAGAGCATTATCAAGAATCACACATACCTGATACAAATACGATTGAATAATAGGAACCCCTTGTGTTTCTCTGTTATTTGAACGTGAACGTCTTCCTATAACTACACGGTTTTATAAAAGAAATCCTGCAATATAAAATTATTGCAGGATTTTACTAATTCTGTGAAGAATATTCTAGATTCGTACAAAGGCAAATAATTTAAGGATAGCTACTTAAAAGACGCTTCTGTAAGAAGCGCCATTTTAAATAAAGAGAGTGTGGAAAATGAAAATTAAATTTATAATTATATTGTTAGCGTTGGTCCTAACGGTGAGCCAAATGATCCTTTACCCACAAGAAGTTACAGCAGCCCAACCCTCGGTAAAATTAAGTAATGTCAAAGGAGAGGTCATCATCAAGAGGGGTGGGGGCCTGCACGAGCTAACGGCTACAGATGGCATGGAACTCGTTCAGGGCGACTGGTTGCGTACTGGTAAAGCAGGTACAGCCAAGCTTTCCTATGAAGACGGAACAGAGGCTACCCTTGGTGCCACTTCGTATTTAAACATTCAACGGTTAACTTCGAGCGATACTGTGGGGATATCCTCGCCTCGCCGAGCGCGTATCACCGCTTGGGAAGACGGTCACCAGTCTTCTGTCGAATTATGGTCAGGTAGTGTCTGGAATAAAGTGAAAAGCCTCGTGAACATGGATGATAAGTATGAGGTTGAGACCCCAACCGCTGTAATGGGCGTGCGAGGCACTCTCTATTTAGTGAGCGTTGATCAGGAAACTGGTGCTACACAAAGTAACGTTATTGACGGAGCTGTAGGAGTTACCCAAAATAACGAAAGTTCGCAATCTACACAGGTCCAGGTAGTGACCATGGGTAAAACCCTAAAATTAGTCTCTTTAACGGGTCCTTTGCCGGAAAATCAAGTCATCAATCAGCAGGAATTGATTAAGACGACTCAACCGGAGATCCTTGTGAAAATAATGAATGATATTGTTGTACGTACCCAAGAGTTGGCAAGTACAACCAAAGCTGCACAGGAATCCTTCAATTTGACGGGTAATATGGAGGATATCAACTCTGCAATCGGATCGTCGTATAAATTAACTGAGATAGCCAGTTTTAGTAAAGAATTTATGAGTAATCTGAAGCAGTCGGACAAGATAGAGGCGGTAAAACAGGCTTTTCAAGAAAACAATCAGAGTATAGACCAAGTGCAAAAGAATGTTGATACCGCAAAGACTGAGACTGAGCAAATTAGATCAACAGTCGTGGAAACCGCTAAGGGTGCTGGAGTGACCCAGGAGAAGATCGATACTATCGGGCAATTTGCTTTGGGCTTTTCGGTGAAAACTGACGCGGCTCCAGCAACGCCAAGCGCCCCTGTAACGCCGACAATTCCAACGGCCCCAACAACGCCAACAACAACAACACCAGTTGGAGGAGGAAAAGGTTCAGATTCACCGGTAGCCACTGAATTGCCTGTCGGATCGTTTGCTCCTATTACACAAGGCGTGCCCATTACATTTACTAACGGGGTCAAGCTTGATTTAGGTGGTTTAGCCATTCCGTTTGGAGCACAAATCAAAGCCGATGACGTGACAGCTTCTGCTAGTGAACATATTGCTCGAGAGGAGACCACTAGCGGCTTATCCCTTGCGGGAAAGGTCATCGAGTATACGTTCACCGGAATGACGGTGAATTCCCCCGTAAGATTGACAATACCCTTTGATTCTGGTGTCGATCCGACTAAAGTGGGAGTGTATTATCTCCATAACACAGTGTGGGAATATCAAGAGTCTTCAGTCGTTAACGGAGCGGTAGTTGCTACCGTCAATCACTTTTCTACCTATGCAGTAATGACCAGCAATAATCCTTTAAATTTACTAAATCGATCTATAACGTCCGATGGCAAACGGGTGAAGTTGACGTTTGATGAGCCGCTTCTGGGTAGTTCCCAGCGTGCCGCAGCAGATTTTGCAATAGAAATCAATGGTTCGCCGGTAAATGTTGGGAGTTCTTCAATCGATAACAATGTTCTTTATTTAGATCTGTCTCAAACGATTAATAAGAAGGACAAGGTAACAATAGCTTATACCGTCGGATCGACTCATGTTCGAGATTCAAACGGTGACAGCGCCAAAGGGTTTAGTAGTGTCTTGGTACCGATGGACGCTCTTAATCAAACACTTCTGCCAATGGTCCTAGGTAAGGTGTATGCCGGTGATCCAGCGCCTACAATCTACGGAAATGCTGAACCAAGCGCCGTTATAAAGATTATGAAAGGCGGCATTCAAATTGCCACAACGACAGCCGATACAAAGGGCTCATTTACTGTCACGATTTCCGTGATTTTAAATCTAAACGACGAGTTGACCATTACAGCCACTGCACCGGATAAAGCCATTAGTGGCTCAGTGAACATAACTATAAATCCAAACCGGCAAAGTATCGCGATAACTACCCCAGCCTCCAAGCTAAGCTATAAAATAGGTGAGATGCTGGATATTACTGGGTTAGTAGTCACCGGAACTTACAGTGATGGTAGCACTAAGGCAGAGAGCATAATGGCTGCCAATGTAACAGGCTTCGATAGCACAGCCCCAGCGACAAGCCAGATATTGACCATTACCATCGGGGGTAAAACAGCAAGCTACACAATTGCGATCACCAAAGCTGAACTTAAAAGTATCGCTATAACAACCCCCGCGACAAAACTTCGGTACAAAGTGGGAGAGACGCTCGATCTAAGCGGCTTAGTCGTAACAGGAACGAACATGGATGACAGCACGCAAATCGAACCAATTACTGTGGCAAATGTAACGGGGTTTAACAGTACAGCCCCAGTCGCAAGCCAAATATTGACTGTAACTATCGGCGGTAAAAAGACCACTTACATTATCACGATTACCAAAGTTGAATTGAAAAGCATCACTATAACAACACCAGCGAAAAAACTGACGTATAAGATAGGAGAGACTTTAGACTTACTCGGCCTGGTTGTAACGGGAATGAACGTGGATGCTAGCATGCAAATCGAATCAGTCACAGCGGCAAATGTAACAGGGTTCGACAGTACAGCCCCAGCGAACAGCCAAACCTTGACCATAACCATAGGTGGTAAAAAGACCACTTACATTATTACGATCACCAAAGTTGAGTTAAAAAGTATCGCTATAACAGCCCCGGCTACAAAACTGACGTATAAAGTAGGAGAGTCGTTAGACTTACTCGGCCTAGTCGTAACGGGAACGAACGAGGATGACAGCACGCAAATGGAAACAGTCACAGCAGCAAATGTAACAGGGTTTGACAGTACAGCCCCAGCCGCTAGTCAAACGTTAACCATTGCCATAGGTGGTAAAAAGGTAAGTTACATTATTAAGGTCGTTGAATCGGACAAAGAGAAACCAGTCATCACTTTGATAGGCAGTCAAAATGTGCCCTTAGCCAATGGAGCTAGTTATACGGACGAAGGAGCCACAGCAATTGATAATGTTGATGGGGTGTTAACTGGATATATTGTAACTACGATAACCAATAATATAAATCCAGGATCAACATTGGATACATCAGTGGCTGGTATGTATACTTTCCATTACAATGTAAGTGATTCAGCAGGAAACAAGGCTGATGAGGTGACGCGGACCGTAGTGGTCGCTACTGCAGCTCCCGTCGTAGTCCCGGCAGTCCCTGGCGGATTAACAGCTGTTAGCACTATTAACGTTACAAGTGTAGGTAATCCAATCACAGTTGCAAACGGCGGAACATTGCAGATGAGCGCAACTATTACACCAGCAAATGCAACGAATCAAACAATTGTTTGGTCAGTAGCTACTTTAGCAGGAGGAACAGCAACAATTGACTCAATAACTGGTTTATTACACGCAATGGGAGTCGGTACTGTTAGAGTAACGGCAACTAATCTGGCTTCCGGGGTTACTGGGGTTAAAGACATTATTATAAGTGCAGTCCCACTGGCAATTGCTGACCTAGCAGCAACGGCAGAAGATAGCCTAGTTGGCTTCGCCTTTACTGCACCGACAGGAGCAACGAGCGTAGTGCTCGAACAGTCTGCGGATGCAGGTGCTACTTGGATCCCAGCGACGACCGGAGCATTGACTGCCGCATCAACAACTGCGATAGCAACTGGATTAACGAACGGCACAGCATACCAGTTTAAGCTGGTGGTGATCGGCGGAACCAATGCGGGGACTTCGAACGTAGCAAGTGCAACCCCAGTAGCGACAGTAGAAAGCGTAGGTGCTATTACTGTTACAGGTCAATTAGTTGGAACGGGGGAGCTGAAAACTCCTGCAGTGGCAACAGTTAATACTAGTGTCACAGTTTCCGGTATTGTAAGTGGTGCAAGCGTTGCTAATATAACTTATTTAGTATCCTCCACTTCTCCGTATCTCACAGTTAAAGACTCCAATGGTAATACTTTAGTTGCAACGATCATGAATACACCAGTTGTTGTTGGTAATGACACCTTCAATGCATTTTACTCCGTACCAACCGATGCTAGTGGTAATGTGAAAGCTACCTTTACGTCAACTGCTAGTACATTCAGATTGTTTAACGTTGTGATCGAAGCTCCATTAAGCAATAACGGTCAAAAAGTCAAATCTAATGTAGCGAGTATCGAATGGGGTGCACCTGGAACGTTAGTCCTTAGCCCTGTATATCCCTCTAGTGATCCAGACTGTCTAAGCTTCTCCTACGATACGTTAACTAGGGGCTTAGTGCCTGTGAGTGCGACTATTTTGCCTGCAGATGGATCCATCACAGCGGTGAGTGGACAGCCGGTTAAATTTACAGTGACCAAAACTGGTGGTACGGTAGATGCAAATGCTTACTTTACTGATGCTACAGGAACTACCAATGCATTAGGTACTTTGGTTGGTAAAGGTGGTTATCCCATTATAAGCTGCGTTGTGAATACGGATGCCAATGGTCAAGCGCTAGTTTATATCAATGCTAACCAGCCCACTAACAACGACCTTACTGACTTAGAAGCGGTCATGAATGTAAGCGTGCAAGCTCAGCTCGTAAATGGTGGCGGCTCAAGTGATACAGGATACTATCAATGGAAAGTAGCGTTTCAACCTGAGAAAATAGCTAATGTGTCTCCTGGTGCTATGTTGAACTCAACAGGCTTAGAGGCTGGAGGAACAATAGCTAACGATAATTCTGAAACGGCGACATCTGGATCAAAATTGACCATTGGTGGTACACTTCAGGATTCAGTTGGTAATCCTGTGAAGAACGCCACTGTGGCTATTCAAGATTACAATGTCACAGATGGAGGTAGTTCAAACAACGTACAGAACAATGCTTTCGTAGCTGCTGATGGTACAACGAAACTGTTCAGCGCTGTTGATTATCCGACTGTTACGACAGACAGCAATGGTAACTGGTCGGTAGTAGTTACCGCTAATGTTCCAGTCAGTCAAAGCGTCCAAAGTAGCATTGTCAAATATTACGCGTACTATGTACCTCCGACAATTGAGGTTTTAAATGGTCAATCTCTGCCTACTACTGTGACCCCCTTGACCTTTGTGAGTAATAGCAACAGCGGTAATTTCATAAACCTTATATGGCAACAAGGTCGGAAGGTTATATCAGTGGGTGTCAGTCACACCTCCCTCCCGGTTTATTCTACGCTTAGTGCTGTGCCCCAAACGACTAGTTTTAGCATTGTTGTCGGGGACAGTGAAGAAATGTATGCAGCAGCGTATAACCAAAATGGTTGGATTATTGCTCCAGCTTCAGGGAATCAATTTGACGGATATGCCCTGATGTATGATCTCACTGCTCCGAGCGGCGTCTTCTTTAATAGATTCGGTACAGTAGCTCTGCCGACAGATGCTACTCATGGCGGTATCGGTCGTATCTTGGCTACTTATACCCAAACAACGGGCTTGAAGGTTAATGAGATGTATTGCTCAGATGGAACTTTGGCGATCGAGACGGCAGCTATTCCTTATGCCACTGCTTATGCCAGTGCCTATGACGAAAGCGGTCTACTTCGTTTCTACCTTAACGCTGACCAGACTTCCGGAGCCATTACCGATGGCACAGCTGGATTAGTCAATATCAACATGAATGCTTACTCAAATACGAGTTGCACCGGAGTGATCGATACGAACCAAGTTCAAGGATCAGCTTCGGGAACGATTAACACATCTTTCATGGCAAGTAGTACCATAGGAAGTCTTGGTGTAGCTGTTGACACGAATGGATTCAGCCAATACTCCCCACTGCTACAAGGCAATGCAGCTCCTCCGACAACCATTGCTGTGGCTGGATTCGCTATACCAGAAAGCAACATGTATGACCCCTACAGGAATGCTAGCTTCGTTGTAGCTTCATTCAACTCATATCCGGCTATCGCTACTATTCCTAGCCAAGGATTAGCCCTGAACTTGAATGCAGATAAGAACGGAAGAATTAGTAATATTGATGGCTATCAACTTCTATCTACCCCCACGAACGCAAGTGTTAATGTGAACACTTATGGTGAAGTCAGTGTTAACGATGTTAAACTATGGGCTCATACAGATGGATACAAGGTTGTTGGATACTTGCCTACCGAAACTCAAGGCACAGTGACACTCATCGAGCAAAACATTGCTATTCCAACGGCATTTTCTGCGTACGCGGTAACTAGTGTTGGATCAGCTGGTTCTAGTGTTGCTACCTGGACCTTAACGCCGGCCAGTTTGCTAGGTAACTATGAAGGCTTCCTCGGTTTTAACGTAAATGCTACAGGTCAATTACAACTTCTCGTAGCCAGTTACTATTCCAACAATAATGCCTATGCAGCGTATTCAGCAGGTACCTCCACCTTAGCAGCTGGTTCGTTTATACCGGTTACTGTGGCTAAAGCTTATGTAAGCGACAAGTATTCAGAAGCTCCGACAGTAACTGTTTCCAACTCGCTGAATAGCCAAACCGCAACAGTCACAGCAAGCTTTACTTCAGCAACTGGTGGATTAGTTGCCCTAGTCGCTAACACGGTAGCGGCACAGGGATTAACCGTTGGCGGGTCTAGTGTAACCCTAGCAGCAAGTGCCTTGGCAACAAGCGTAGATGCAACAATGTCCGTTACGCTGAAAACAGCGCCGGATGCTACAGTAGCTACAGCGACCGTAGCCGATGGTTCCTTGGTTATTACTCCAGTTGGTGCTGGTACCACTACTGTAGTCACAACAGTGACCACTTCTAACGGAAGTGTTGATGTAACTGTAACAGTTAATGTTGCAGCTACAGTTCCTCCGTCGACCATTGCTGTGGCTGGAGTTGCTATACCAAATTGCAACGTGTATGACTCAGGCAAGAATGCCAATTTCGAAGTATCACCTTTCGACTCCTATCCAGCGATCTCGACGATTCCTAGCCAGGGCTTGACCATGAATTTGAGTGCCGACAAGAGTGGCACAATAACTAATGTGGATGGCTATTCACTACTATCTACTCCTAAAAACGCTATTGTTAACGTTAACACTCATGGCGAGGTCAGTATTAACAACGTTAAACTATGGGTGGTTTCAAGTGGCTATAAAGTTGTTGGATACTTGCCTACCGAAACTCAAGGGAACGTGACACTTATTGAGCAAAACATTGTTAATCCAACGGCGTTTGTAGCTAATTTAGTAACTAGTGTTGGTTCACCAGGTACCATTGTAGCCACTTGGACCTTACCGACATCGGGTCTTCCTGGGAACCTTGAAGGATTCCTCGGCTTTAACGTGAGTGCTACAGGTCAATTGCAACCTATAGTAGCCAGCCAACCGGGTGCTCCCTATACGGATTCAGTAGGTACTACAACACTTTGTAATTATGGTAAATACTCACCGGTTACGGCTGTTAAAGCCTATGCAAGTGATAAGTATTCAGAAACCGTAACCATCATTGTTAGTAACTCGCTTAATAGCAAAACAACAACTGTCGCCGCAAATTTTTCAGTAGCGATGGGCGGATTGGTGGCTGTTCTCACGAATCCGTCTAGTGTTGCTTCAGTGATTGGGGGCTCACGGAATATTACCTTGACTACTCTGGATTCTTATGCCAATCCGATTGCTGACCAAACTCTATACCTTGGAACAGGAAACGATTTATCTGGTTTGTGGCTCACTCAGGTCAACGGCACCAACATTACTGGCAGTGTTAACATGGGAACAACGTCTTCGCCATCAATGCAGACGGTCAATACACCTGTTCCGCTCTTCAATCTTGGGGCTGGAGCTAGTACTCTTGCCTATTACAGTGCCTCAAATTCGGGAATAACAGCGTATAACCTGACCACTAATCCTGTCGTTGCATTGACAACCGGCGTTGATGGAACCGTGTCGATTACTCTGGTTGATGGCAACGTGGCCTATGTCGCGAATACTGCAACTTCTGATTCACCTAACAGCTACTCTGTAGACCCTGGTTCAAATATCAGTAATAAGAATTTAACTTATTACTCTGATGTCGTTGCAACAAATAAATTAGGTTCAATACTAGTGAACTGGAGCGGAGCTGCGGATGTAGTTAAAGTGGCACCTGTCGCTAAGACTGTTGTTACGCAAGCATTAATAGTCGGCGCTGCAACTGTGACGCTAGCTGCTAGTGACTTGGCGACAAGCGCTGATGTGATGACAGTTACAGTGAAAACTGCTCCTGTAGCTACAATAGCTACGGCTGCTGTAACCAACGGATCCTTGATTATTACTCCAGTAGCTGCTGGTACTACTACGGTAGTCGCAACAGTGACCACTACTGGCGGAAGCGTTGATATAACAGTTACAATTAACGTTACGGTACCTGTATCAGACTTTACCTATACTATTAATACCGTGGCTGGAACGGGTGTAGCGGGGTATTCAGGCGACGCAGGGTTAGCCACTTCGGCCCAACTGTCCTTCCCGGCTGGTGTAGCGGTTGATAGCTCAGACAATCTTTATATAGCAGACCAACAAAATAATCGTATACGCATGGTTGATAAGGCAACGGGTAAGATTGCGACAATAGCGGGAACCGGAGTAAACGGGTTTTTAGGCGACGGAGGACTGGCCACTGCTGCCCAACTTTACTATCCGTATGGTGTTGCAGTTGATGACGCTGGCAATGTCTATATAGCTAGTGATAATCGCATACGCACGATTGATAAGGCCACAGGCAAGATTGCGACTATAGCAGGAACAGGAGTAAGCGGTTCTTCAGGCGACGGAGGGTTGGGCACTGCGGCCCAACTGTCCATCGCAACTGGTATAGCGGTTGATAGCTCAGGCAATGTCTATATAGCAGACTATCAAAGTGATCGCATACGCATGATTGATAAAGCAACAGGTATTATCACCACAATAGCTGGAACTGGCGTAAAGGGGTATTCAGGCGACGGAGGGCTTGCCACAGTAGCCCAGATTAGCCCATGGGGTGTAGCAGTTGACAGTGTAGATATTTATATAGTAGACGAAGGTAACCATTGTATACGCATGGTTGAAAAGGCAACGGGTAAGATTACTACAATAGCAGGAACTGGAGTAAACGGGTATTCAGGCGACGGAGGGTTGGCCACCGATGCCCAAATTGGAAGTCCAAGGGGTGTCGCGATTGACAGCAGTGGTAATATCTATATTGCAGATCCATTTTATGCTACCATACGTATGGTTGATAAGGCCACAGGTAAGATAACGACGATAGCAGGAACCGGAGTAAACGGTTCCTCAGGCGGAGACGGAGGAGCTGCCACTGCGACCCAACTGTGTAATCCATCTGGGGTAGCGGTCGACAGCGCGGGCAATGTCTATATCGCTGACAATAGTAACCAGATCCGTGTGCTGACATCTAACTGAGTATCAGAAGTATGTTAATGGCATGCCACTGTACCGACAGGAGAAAGACTGGGCCAATCAGGGACTCATTCTTTCCAGAGCGACGTTTAGCACGTAAAACCCCGGCACGATGCTGGGGTTTTATTTGTCAATGCACCGGTTTATTAAGTGCTTACAATACATTGAGTTCTTGTGCTCAATAACTACATGTATTCAGATAAATACGGCTGAAAGAAACTCGAAAGTTGCCTGAAACACAATAACAAAAGACCTGATCGTAAAATTCTTCCAGATCGCCCCTGCTGATGAATAGAGTTTAGTAGGAAATTGTCGAAAAAGCACTGTAGAACTATATGTTAACGTAGTGTATTATGTAATATTAAGAAGTGCATTAATTATAATTATTGAGTTAATCTCATGATATTTTGTTTTTCGATTATGGGTTTGAATTTAATCATAGTTATTTGATTCGAAGCTGGAAAACCATAGTACTAATCATAATCTCAAGTTATTAAAAGGGAGTCGATTTTAAATGTATTGGTTTAGAAACTGGACAATTAGAACTAAAATTCTGTCCCTTGTTTTCTTAATGGCCTTATTTATCGGTAGCGTCGGATTTGTGGGTTACTATTATAATGCTAAGGCAAATGTACAAATGACTGATATTTATTCAAATAGCTTAATGTCGGTCAAATACCTAAATGATGGAAGCGCTCAAACTAAAGCTGGTGAAGCAGCAATGTTTCATTTCTTGTTAGCACTAGATAAAGATACAATGCAGACAGAATTGGACGAAATGAAAACCCGAGCTAACAATTATGATAAGAGTTTTAGTGCCTTCGTGAAGTTAGCTACTGCGCCTTACGAGATTCAAGGACAGCGAATAATACAGAAAGAACTTACAATATACGGGGCTGAACGACAAAAAGCAATAGACTTAGCAAATCAAGGGGACCACAAAGGAGCTTATGAGTATTTCACTAATAATGCTCAAATTCACCTTGAATTAGTCGATACAACGTTGGAAGGACTTGCTGATTTTAATTCGAAAGAAGCGGATGATAATCATTTGCTAAATGATGTTAACTATGCTGCATCCGTAAAACTTCTCCTTGGAATATCCAGCGTAGCTGTAATATTATGTTTAATAATGGGGTTTGTGGTGGCAAGTATGATCTCTAGTTCGATTAAGAGAGTGCTGGTGAGTGTTGAACGAGTCGCGGCAGGAGATTTATCAATTAAAGATGTTTTAATCAAAGGGAACGACGAAGCAGGTCAGTTAGCCACTAGCTTCAATACAATGAAGAATAATTTACATAGACTAGTTAAACAAGTTTCTCAGTCCTCGGAACAAGTAGCTGCTTCATCAGAAGAACTAACTGCTATAGTTGAACAGAATACTCATGCGTCAACCCAAATAGCAGCGTCTATCGAATTAGTAGCTCAAGGGTCAGAGAAACAAGCTAGTGCAGTTAATGAAACATCATCGGCCGTCGAAGAAATCTCGGCGAATACAGAAGGGGTCGCTGCTAGTTCTGGTGAAATTACTCATTCGATGATGCAGACATTGACAACGACTAATGCAGGTCAAAAAGCATTAGATCGAGTTGTTGAACAGATGGGTAGTATTAGCGTTGGCACAGACCGTGTACAAGATTCGGTGATGGAGCTCTCAGCTAATTCTGAAAAGATTGGGGATATTATTGGAGTCATTACAGGTATTGCTGACCAAACCAATTTATTGGCACTCAATGCAGCAATTGAAGCAGCTAGAGCAGGGGAGCAAGGCCGCGGTTTTGCCGTTGTTGCTGAGGAAGTCCGAAAGCTAGCCGAACAATCACGTGAAGCCACAAAACAAATAGAGACCCTCATCAATCAAAACAAGAGTGATATTGGTGCGGCGGTCATTGTTATGGAGGATGGCGTAAATAATGTGAAAGTTGGTTTGGAAGTTGTCAATGTGGCCGAGCAATCCTTTAAAGAAATTACGATACTTGTTGAAAATGTATCTGCCCAAATAGAACATGTATCGGCAACCATTCAACAAATAGCGAGTGGTAATCAACAAATAGTTAATTCGATTCAAGAAGTCGATATAATTAGCAAGGAAACAGCAGCTCAAGCTCAAACAGTCTCAGCAGGGGTCCAAGAACAAACAGCCTCGATGGAACAAGTTTCTTCGTCGGCTCAGAGTTTATCCACTTTAGCATTTGAACTACAAGAAATTATTAATCAATTTACTATTTGAAAATGTGAAGGCAGCAATATGGTTAGCGTGGATCAGCTCTTGGGCCAGCGCCATTGAACGATGAAACTTTTATGTGCGTTTATTTATTGGAGGGATTATAATAGATGAATGACATAGGAGGTTAATATGAACTATATTGTCTTTGATTTAGAATTTAATATGTTTTTTAAATTTAAAGAAGGGGATCTTGCTAATCCCGATCTAAAGAATGAAATTATCCAGATCGGAGCGGTCAAATTAAATGAAGCCTTAGAGACCGTCAGTAGCTTCGATTTATTAATTAAGCCCGTAATTTATAAGAGAATGAATCCCTACGTAAAGAGGAAAACTAATATACATACCAGTCATGTTGCTCGTGGAACACTTTTTCTTGAAGCTATTAATAAATTCCATACTTGGATTGGAAACGATACTGTTTTATGCTCGTGGGGGCATGATGACATCTTGGCGTTGAGACAAAACTGCATGTTTTTTGGCTTTAACAATTTGTCCTTTGACAAATTCATTAATATTCAACAAATTTACATGAATTTGGGTAGTCTGACAAAACAACCGAGTTTAGAAGGCGCGGTCGAAAGTCTTGAAATCGAAAAATATTCTCTCTTTCATGATGCCTTAAGTGATGCATCTTATACTGCTGAGATTTTCAGAAAGATTTATGACTTTTCTAGTCTCCCAATAAATTGGGAGGAAGTACAGAAAGAGAATGAACTTAAAATTGAAGAGCTAAAAACTAGAATTGATAAAGTTAACATCAGGTGTCCCGAGTGTAATGGGGTCGTACAAAAAGATGGAGAAGTAACGAAAGCAAGAAAATATTTTGCTTTTGGACACTGTACGCAATGTAATATTCCGATAAGGCAAGTTTCAAGAATTACCCAAAAAAACGGTAATTTTGTTATTGTTACGAACAATAACATTTATAAAATAGCAGAAGTATAAGTTTAAAGACCAATTTACGAACTGAAGAGATTGAGGAGGTAGGCGATGAGTTCGAATTCTGAGATTTTTGATTTAATAGATAAAGCAGCTGATCGATTAGGATGGGTTGAATGGTCATTAAATGAGAAAAAAGAAGATTCGCGTATTTGTGAAAGAGCTCTGCAGTACCTCTGTAATGTGTTAACCCGTCGAATGGAGGGTGACACAATCATGACAAATATTGGTTCGTGCGCGTTACCTAATGAAGAGATCGTGCCTACGCTTATAGAGGCACTGGCATATCTTCAGCAAGCCATAGAGGGGATAGAAGAGAATGAAGGGGAAAGTCTCGACTATGCCCAGTGTAGGTTAGCCATTCCAGATATCCAAGAGTTTATTAAAATAAGGGAAACAGGCCTTATTAGCGCAGAGCAGGATCAAGTAGCTGATATTAGAGAAATTGAATTAAAAAGTTAGAAGTATGTTCCCAGATCAAACAAACCACTTGTCAAATAGACACATTGTGTATATACTAAACTTATAAAAATGAAATTACAGGTGCCTCATTCAATGAGGAGAATAGGGAAGTCGGTGTAAATCCGGCGCGGTCCCGCCACTGTAAACGGGGAGCAAGAAGTATAACCACGGGGTGATTCCTGGAAGGCACTTCTGACGTTTTGATCCGTAAGCCAGGAGACCTGCCTGTAATTAAGCCTACCTTGACGACGAACCAAGAGTAGTGTGAATGAGATTATGGAAAAGTCTCTAGTCACTTTGTGATTAGAGACTTTTTTTATTGTTTTTTTATCACTACTAAGTGTTCTTTCCAAGGGGATTACTTAAAACAGAGAAAGGGGACTTATTATTTTGACATTAATGGAAATGGCCCAAAAAGGTCAGGAAATTCCTCTATTTACAGTGATTGCCCAAAATGAACAGATGGACGTTCAGCTACTTATGGAACGAGTTGGGACTGGGCGAATTGTTATCCCCTATAACATCCACCATCAGCCCAAACAAGCGCAAGGATTTGGGCTAGGCCTGAGTACCAAGGTGAGTGCAAGTATAGGCCTAGATGCAGACGAGGATCGCTTAGAGGATGAATTATTTAAAGCGGATGAAGCAATAAGAGCTGGGACTAATGCCATCATGGATTTGAGTACGGCTGGAGATATGGATGAGGCAAGGCGAGCTATTATAAAAAGGGTGCCATTGCCCTTAGGTACTCTGCCCGTTTATCAAGCCTTTGCAGAAGTTGTACGTACTAAGGGTTCAGCATTAGCACTTGAGCCAGAAGACTTTTTCAAGGTGATGGAACGTCAAGCTGCTGATGGCGTGGATTTTATGGCTTTGCATAGCGCCCTTCATACTGGATTATTTAAAACGGCCAAGGAAGATAAGCGGGTGCTTAATCTGGTGAGCCGAGGCGGCACCTTATTGATGGGCTGGATGCTCTATCATAACAAGGAAAACTTTTTGTATACTATGTTCGACCGCATCTTGGAAATTGCCAAGAAATACGAAGTTACTTTAAGCTTAGCAGATGCGATGAGACCGGGTGCAGGTGCAGATTCGTTATGTGGTTCGCAGGTTGAAGAACTCACTGTTTTGGGCCAGTTGGTAAAGCGGAGCAGACATGCAGGGGTTCAAATCATGATTAAGGGACCGGGTCACACTCCACCCAATCAAATTGCTGCGACTGTCCAATTACAAAAACAAGTTTGTCATGGTGCTCCGTATTTCGTCTTCGGCCCAGTATCGACGGATGTAGCCCCAGGTTATGACGAAATTACGGCTGCTATAGGTGGAGCTATGGCCAGTGCTGCGGGTGCAGACATTCTCTGCTACGTGACACCTGCCGAACATATAGCTTATCCCAATGCACAGGACGTTTACCGGGGGGTAGTGGCTGCACGTATTGCTGCTCATGTAGGTGATCTTGCAAAAGGATGCCCAGGAGCAGAAAATTGGGACCTTCAAATGAGTCAAGCACGACGGGAGCAGGATGTAGAGGCTCAGAAAAAGTTAGCGTTAGATCAAGACAGACTTGGGGATTTTCACGCAAGTGAAAAACCCTTCTGCAAGAAATGTGAAAAGGGTTGCGCCATGGCTGTGGCTGGTGAGTTCTTTCAAGAACTGCCCTGGGAGTGCTAAAGCGATATTCGAGGTTCATAGTTCGAATATCAGCAGGGGCACGATGCATCGTACCCGTCCTAATGCAGGATTACGATGAGTTATGACCAAAGAAGAAATTAAGAATATGAATGGAGAGATTAAAATGACACAACTTATCAAAGCGAGAAAAGGTATTATTACACCTGAGGTAGAAAGATTAGCAAAATTAGAAGGATTAACTTCAGATGAGCTATGTGAGAAGGTGGCTCTGGGCCGAGTAGTGATTATGAAGAATAAGAACCACAAGAACGGAATCGCGGTTGCAGTGGGTGAAGGACTCCGCACTAAAGTAAATGCCAACATCGGAACGTCACCGGACTGCGTAGACTTCGAAGATGAGCTGAACAAAATGCGGATTGCCCAAGCTGCTGGTGCGGACGCAATTATGGAGTTAAGCACAGGTGGAGATATTGATGCCTTCCGCCGTAAGCTTCTCTCTACTTGCACAATGCCCGTTGGATCTGTCTCAACCTATCAAGCAGGAATGGAAAGTATTGCAAAGAACGGAAGCATTGTGGGGATGAAGGTTGAGGATATGTTCGAAATGATTGAACGCCAAGCAGCGGACGGAATTGATTTTATGGCCATTCATTCTGCATTAACCAGACCTCTCATTGAAACATTAAGAAGACAAGGCCGAGTTACAGACATTGTGAGTCGGGGTGGGTCCTTCTTAACAGCCTGGATGTTTCATAACGACCAAGAAAATCCACTTTATACTCAATTTGATCGTGTTCTTGAGATTTGCAAAAAATACGACATGTGTCTTAGCATAGGAGATGCGATCCGACCTGGTTGTATCGCAGATTCTCTGGACCGTGCCCAAGTTCAAGGCGTAATTATTGCTGGGGAATTGGTGAAACGATCACTGGATGCTGGCGTTCAAGTAATGGTAGAAGGCCCGGGCCACGTGCCGTTGGATCAAGTTCCGGCAACGATCATGCTTCAAAAACAACTTTGTCATCGTGTTCCGTATTATATTCTTGGCACTTTGTGCACAGATATTGCGCCGGGTTATGACCATATTACAGGGGCCATCGGTGCCACAACCGCTGCTATTGCAGGTGCAAACTTTATTTGTTATCTGACACCTGCCGAACATCTCCGCCTGCCAACCGCAGAAGATGTACACACTGGAGTCATCGCCACACGCATTGGCTGTCATGCAGCAGATATAGTTAATAAAGTTAAGGGTGCCTGGGAATGGGATTTGGAAATGGCCCATGCTCGTAAAGCCTTAGATTGGAATAAACAAATTGAATTGTCAATTGATCCCCCGACGGCTCGCCGGATCCGTGGAGAGCGTAATGAAGAGGGGGATGAAGCCTGCTCTATGTGTGGTGGTTTCTGTGCCATGAAAGTGGTTGGAGAATACCTTGGAACAACAGAAGGCAAATGCTAACAGTAGTGAGCCGGGGTGAACGATTATGACTTTTTCACACTTATCTCAGAATTCAGGACCTCAGTATCTAGAAGACTTGGCAACGGGGTATTGGTTTTCCGAGGTACTATTTACGGCAGTTGAATTGAACATCTTTACGCTGCTCGATCTTGAAGGCAGGACAGTTGCTGAAATCGCCGAGGCGCTAGAGGTGCTCCCAACGGGTCTGCGACGTTTCCTGCAGGCCCTTGGCGACTTAGGTTTGGTGGTCTGTGATGCTGATCGTTATTTTAACACCAAACTGACGAATAGCTATCTTATCCCGGGCAAGAGCGATTATCAGGGAGATTCGATTCTCTGGCGTAAGGGACTCAAGTCAGGGTGGCAGGATCTTGCTGGGTGTCTGAAGGCCGGAGGCCGAGTAGATTTTCCTCTCGATGAGGAGAGTCCAGAGCAATTTGCTCTGCGGATTCGCAAGTATATCAAGGCTATGGACAATGTGGCTAGAATTAAGGTGGGTGAGATTCTTCCCTTTTTCGAGGGGCTTGACTTGCAGGGGGAGATACTTGATGTAGGAACGGGTTCTGGAGCGATTGCTGGCGGTTTTCTGGAACATTTCCCTTCTCTATCGGCCACATTACTCGATCTTGACCAAGTATTGGAGTATACCCGTGAATTAATGGAGAAGAAGGGATTTGAGAAACGGGTTGCCTACATACCAACCAATATTTTGGAACCCTGGACAGTAGCCAAGGACGGCTATGACATAGTCATTCTCTCAAATATTATCCACGCTTATTCGGAAGAGGAGATTCCTCTGATTCTTGACCGAGCAGCTAATTGTCTCAAGCCAGAAGGCTTCATGATCATCCACGATTTCTTCCCTGAGCACTTCTCAGCTAAGGCCGCTCTCCTTGACTTAAATATGTTTATCAACACTTACAATGGCAGAATTTTTTCCGAAGCTTGGGTCAGGGAACAACTAGCCATGTCAAAACTGTATACAAGCGAGCTCATTCCCTTAGAGAGTGACACGGCTCTAATCTTCGCCGTCAAGGACGTAACATTGTTGAACCGTCTTCGATTAGATCGGACAACCCGTCTGATCGCCAGGATTAAAGCTATGGGATTTAACGAAGTGCTTCCGATTGCCACGGAGACCGTTCAGGTCGTAGACTGGGCGGATCTTCGCTGTCAGTATGGCTGTGAGCGATACGGGCAAGGTCATTGTCCACCCAATAGCCCCACTCCCCAAAAAACTAGGGACGTTCTCAAAGGCTTTTCTCATGCTCTGCTTCTGGAGGGAGAACCTCCAGGAAAATTGTTTCAGACTCAGGTTTTAAAGGCTGAGAGAGAAGCCTTTTTAGCGGGCTTTCATAAAGGGTTCGCTTATTGGGCTGGTCCGTGCGCTCTTTGCACTATTTGCGCAGTAGCCACCGAGGGGACGTGTCGCAATACACGGGATGCCAGGCCCTCTATGGAGGGCTCTGGTATCGATGTCTATGAAACCGTGCGACGGGCGGAACTTAATCTTCGGATTTTGCGCGACAAAGGTGACTTCGTCAGATATTTTGCCTTGTTGCTATTGGAGTGAATTAAGATGCGTGTTTTGATGATCCAAACCCCTTCAGTAGAAGACCTTTCTCAGGAAAGAGTCTATCCTATCGGGATTGTTCTCTTGGCTAGCTGCCTTCAAGGGCATGGTCATGAGGTGAGTATCCTGGACATGAACCTAGAGCTGGATCCTTATGGAGCACTGAAGGAAAAACTAACGACATTCCAACCTGAGGCCATTGGTTTATCCCTGCGCAATATTGATCCCTTGGGCAATAAAACAAACTCGCTTGTTTCTCCCTTTATCGTTACGGTTCAGTTGATTGCCGCAGTTCTGCCCCAGGCTTGGCTGATTGTAGGAGGTACCGGGTTTTCTCTTTTTCCAGAACGGCTGATGGAAGAGATCCCGGACCTAGATTACGGTATTGTAGGGGAAGCGGAAGTATCCTTCCCGGCTCTTCTCAGTTCTATAGACAATCCACCACCCTTGCCAGGGCTTTGCTGGCGGGAGGGGATGAGGGTAAGAGTTTCAGCGCCGGCTACAAATTTTGATATGAGTAATTATGTTCCGGCTAATAGGCTTTTACTGAATCCTGAACTTTATAAAGGGATTAACAACTATGTTCCTACGATTGGAATTGAGGGCAAGCGGGGATGTTCGCTTTGTTGTGCTTATTGTGTCTATCCCCAACTTCAGGGTAAGAAATTACGCTGCCGTTCGGCCGTGGCCGTTGTGGATGAAATGGAAATCTTGCATAAGGAATATGGCATTGAGAGTTTTCATTTTACCGACCCCGTACTCAACGTTCCCAACGGTCATCTTGAGGGGATCTGCGAGGAGATACTCCGCCGAAAGCTGAAGGTCCGTTGGGATGGGTTCATGCGGGAAGACCATCTTAACGACAAGAATGTCGCGCTCTTTGAACGGGCTGGGTGCGAATGCTTTTCCTTCTCCCCAGACGGTTTGTGTCAGGATTCCCTGGACTTGCTTTGCAAAAACCTTACTGTGGCTGAAATCTTGAAAGCAGCCAGTCTAGTCGCTCAAACGGACGTGGTTAGCGTCTATCATTTTATGGTCAATGTGCCAGGTGCGACGAAAGAGAACTGCGAGGATGCAATCCAGTTGATAGAGAAGCTTTATGAATTGCACAGTAAGAAGAAAAATTTGGGAACCATCGTTTTGAATAATATTCGGATTTTACCAGGCACAAGGATCGAGAGAATGGCTAGAGCACAAGGGGTAATCAACGCAGAGACGGATCTCCTCTATCCGACCTATTATAACCCTAAGCCATTTGATACCTTTAGATACAAATTGGAAACGCTACATCAGTGCAGAAACGTATTCATGTGGCAGGGGGTAAAATGAAGATACTATTATTGGAGCACCCACGAATTGTTTGTCCGGAGCGCTGTAATGACATCGCCAACACGCCCCTTTCCTCATGCCTTCATTCTGGCTATGTAGCTGGCATGCTCATAAGTGAAGGACATGAAGTCGAAATCATCGAGGGATTTTTGGATCGACTTGACTATCAGGAAATTGAACGTAGGGTAAAAATTTTCGGACCGGACATGCTAGGGGTGCATATGGTTTATCATTGGCAAACAGACTCGGTCCTGTACGATTTTCTCCACAAGGTTAAAGTTGAGCAACTTTCTTCTTATATCACGGTTTATGGCTATTATCCCACTACAGACTTCGAAGATGTGTTACAGCAGTGCCCGGATATTGATTCAGTCATCCTAGGCGAACCAGAATTGACCTTCTCTGTGGTTGCCAAAGCTTTGACAGGCCAAGCTAGTTTAGAGAGCCTTTCCGGTCTTGCTCAAAGGGACGCCTCAGGGACGATCGTTTCCCAGCGGCGCGAATTAGTGGGTGACCTGAACTCGCTTCCTTTTCCCGTGCGAACGGAGGCCCTTTTTCGTTTGCCTGAAGTGAATCTGCAAGGAAGCAGGGGATGCTATGGCGGGTGCACTTTTTGCTACATCAACCCTTTTTATGGACAAGGGTCTCAGTGGCGTGGTCGAACTCCAGAAAATATCATAGCGGAGATCGATGAGTTAATAGCAAAATATAAAATCAAGGAATTCTATTTTACCGATCCTAACTTTTTTGGGCCCGGTGAACGTGGCCAGCAACGGGCCTTGCGTTTGGCATCTCTTCTTAAATCCAGAAAGATCCGGTTTGGCATCGAGGCCCGAGTTAACGATATCCATGACGAAACTGTAAGTGCTCTGGTCGAAGCAGGTTTGCACCATCTACTCATAGGACTGGAGAGCGGTAGCGACAGTTCCCTGAAACGGATAAATAAGATGACCACGGTTGCCCAGAATGAGAGGGCTATTCGTATCCTGCGCAAACACGGAATCGAACCTAATATCGGGTTTATTATGTTTGAACCAGATTCATCCTTGGAGGATATCCGTGTCAACTTTGAATTTTTGAGGCGTAATGACCTAATGAAAAACCTTCCGATTACTGCTAACCTGCTCTATCATCATCTAATTATATTAAAAGGAACCAAGGCTCACCGAGATCTGCAGCATGCTGGGCGACTAAAAGTTCAAGCCTCAACTTATGAAAGTGTGGTGGCGCTCACGGATCCCCAAGTGGCGACCTTAGCCATGATTATGAGGAGAATTACTAATTTCCTCTTTGATCGGATGGCTGAGATTTGGGGTGGGAAGCTCAGTGAACACGAAGATGCTCAGGTAAGGTATGCGCAAATAAATAGCAGGTTGGTCCTCATATTCGAAAATGCTTTAGTGACGTTGGAGGGTGGAGGTCAGTTTGCTGAGGAACAAGTTGAGACATTGGTTAAGACAACCGAAATAGAGATAGATAAGATTTTGAAATGATGGAGTGAAGCGGCGCATGGAACTCCTGTCTTCAGAAATTGCAAATAGATCTACACCAGGTACACCTTCTCGTAACAATCGATGAAGGTGTATTGTGATTTGTTCCGTAATTTATGCTGTGCCTCTGTAGTAAAGTGAGTTACCCAGTTTGCTTTACGTGGGAAATTGGATAATCCAAATATAAATGAAATTATAAGATTTTACAGTAGAGGGAAAGATAGAATGAATCAGATAGTAGCGAATAGTAGCGGAAATGGATTACCATTATCTAGGAAAACCGAACGTTTTTAGTAAGATATATAATAATGTTCGATTTTTCTATTGACCTTCAGATCCCCTTCTTGTAAAATATACTTAAAGAATTATAGGGGTTCATATAATAGCGGAGATATGGTCCGCAAGTTTCTACCAGGCCACCGTAAATGGCCTGACTATGAGCGAAAGTGTACCTAGGGCAAGGACTTTGGCCTGTCCGAGTGGTACAGGTTTGATTGAAAAATCAAACTACACCGAAGGGATAAAAGCCCAGGCGGGTAGGTTTCACTCTAATTGAGGGTGAAATCTGCTCTGGCCTGGGTTTTTGATTGGAAAATACAAGGAACGGAGGGACAAAGATGAGCCAAATTGGAGTCATTATGGGAAGTGATTCAGATATTAAAATTATGGAGGAAACTTTAAAAGTTCTCCGTCAATTTGAAGTTCCTTTTGAGGTAATAATATCTTCCGCCCATAGGACATTGGAAAGAACCGTAGATTGGGTCAAAGGTTTTGAAGCTCAGGGAGGAAAACTAATTATCGCGGCGGCGGGTTTAGCTGCCCATTTGCCCGGGGTTGTAGCAGGGGCAACCACTTTGCCGGTGATCGGTGTTCCCCTGAGCAGTGGTGCCTTGGAAGGGATTGACGCCCTTTACTCTATCGTACAAATGCCACCGGGAGTTCCGGTGGCGACCGTAGGCATTGGCGCTGCACGGAATGCGGCATTACTAGCGATCCAGATTTTGGCTATCCATGATGATATCTTAAGTATTAAGGTGAAAAACTTTCGAGCCCAGATGTTGAAGGATATTGAAGCGAAAGACGAAGCGTTGCAGAAACGGTTAAGTGGAGAAATTTGAGGGATTATAAAAGATACCTACAAACAACCAACTACGAAAAGGGGACTCAAGCATGATTGAACGATATACGCTTCCTGAAATGGGAGAGATTTGGACAGACGAGCACCGCCTTTCCCTATGGTTAAAGATAGAAATAGCAGCTTGCGAAGGGTGGGCCAAACTAGGAAAGGTTCCGAATGAGGCAGTTGAGGTCATTCGCGAGAAGGCTTCCTTTTCATGGGAGAGGGTACAAGCCCTGGAGGAAGTGACCCAACATGATGTGCTGGCTTTCTTGACCAATGTGGCAGAGAACGTGGGAGATGAAGCAAAATACATACATTTAGGCCTTACTTCCTCAGATATTCTGGATACAGCCTTATCCCTGCAATTAGTTGAAGCGTCCGATATTTTGCTGACCAAGATGGAGGCTTTAGAAGTTGTCCTGCGCCGCAGAGCGTTAGAAGATCGTGATACACTGATGATGGGGCGTACGCATGGGATTCACGCCGAACCGATTACCTTGGGGCTGAAATTTGCGGTGTGGTTCGACGAAATTAGAAGGCAAAAGAGGCGCTTAGCCTTTGCCCGTGAGGAGATACGGGTGGGAAAAATATCCGGTGCCGTGGGTACGTTTGCTAATGTGGATCCACAAGTGGAAGCGCATGTTTGCAGAGTTCTGAATTTAGAGCCGGCTCTAATATCAAATCAAATACTCCAACGCGATCGACATGCCTGCTTTATGACGACACTCGCAGGGATTGCCAGTTCACTCGACAAAATGGCGACCGAGCTTCGTAACTTACAGCGCACCGATGTTCATGAGGTGGAAGAAGCCTTTGGAAAAGGACAGAAAGGCTCTTCGGCAATGCCACATAAGAAAAATCCTATTACGCCAGAACGTATTTGTGGCATGGCTCGAGTGGTCCGTGCCAATGCCCAAGTAGCCTTAGAGAATGTGGCCTTATGGCACGAGCGGGATATCTCTCACTCTTCAGCAGAACGTATGATATTGCCGGATAGCACCATTGCTTTAGACTACATGCTTCATAAGATGACACAGCTTATGGACCGTTTGCAGGTTTTTCCAGAGCAAATGAAGATCAACATCGATAAGGGATTTGGTTTGGTTTTCTCGCAACGCGTTATGCTCACCTTAGTCGAAAAGGGCATCAGCAGGGAAACAGCGTATGCTTTGGTTCAACGCAATGCCATGGAAGCCTGGAATACCAAAGAACAATTTCAAAGTCTAATCAGTCGGGATCCAAGTGTTCGAGAGTACTTAGACGAGGAAGAAATTGCAGCCTTGTTTGATTATGAGTACCATACCAAGCATGTAGTAGACATCTTTGAGCGTTTAGGACTTGTCTAGGGGAACGGAAATTAAATTACACGTTCACCAAAGCTTCAAGGAGCCTTCTTTGGGTTGGCTTGATGGTTCTCTTGGCAATTTAATTTCATTCCTTGGCTTGGCTACGACCTGGTAGAAAAAATACTAATATTGTGCAAATAAGGAAGGGGTAAAATTATGGAGAAGTTAGAATTAATGTATGAGGGAAAAGCAAAGAGAGTTTATGCGACGGATGAAAGCGACTATTTATGGGTGGTATATAAAGATGATGCGACAGCTCTAAACGGAAAGAAAAAAGGGACAATTCACGATAAGGGAGAAATCAATAACCAACTATCGGCACTCTTCTTTAAAGAAATAGAAAAAGCGGGAATCCTAACCCATTTCGTCAAGCTTTTGAGTGATCGGGATATGCTCGTGCGTTCTCTAGAAATGATTCCCCTGGAAGTTGTTGTGCGTAACGTTGTAACTGGGAGTTTGGGCAAGCGTCTGGCCGTGCCAGAGGGCTTTGTTCTCTCGCAACCAGTTGTGGAATTGTATTATAAAGATGATGAACTTGGAGATCCAATGGTCAATGAAACCCATATTGCTGCGATGGAATGGGCAAGCGTTGCAGATACTAAAGAAATCCAGGCCACAGGCTTAAAAATTAATAAAATATTACAGGACATCTTGGTTAAAGCTGGGATCGAACTAATTGACTTTAAGCTAGAATTTGGTGTTGCGGATGGAAAAGTCTACCTTGGAGATGAAATATCTCCAGATACTTGTCGTTATTGGGATATAGAAACTCGGGAAAAGCTGGATAAGGATCGTTTCCGGCAGGATCTCGGCCGACTTGAAGAAACGTATCAAGAAGTATATCGTCGAGTAAAAGAGATTCTCGCACCTGCTTAAGGCATATGACACAAAATAGACTGGCATACTGACTGGTTATTTTGTTGAATGTGTCTAACATGAAAGTAGTCATAACAATTTAGGGTACACTTTAGTTTGAAGTGATTAAAGAGTGTCAGGATCGATAAATGTATGTTGGCGTAAGCACTGGACGAATGGTAGAGAGGGGGGCCGAACGTGTTTGAATTTGGAGATGACAAGCTGAAAGAAGAATGTGGTGTCTTCGGGATTTATGCTCCCGGTCAAGAGGTAGCCCGTTTAACTTACTACGGGCTTTATGCGCTACAGCATCGGGGGCAGGAAAGCGCCGGAATCGCGGTTTCGAATGGAGATAGCATTGCCTTGCATAAAGGAATGGGTTTGGTGTCGGAAGTATTTTCTGACTGTATTGTGGAGAGCTTGAAGGGCAAAATGGCGATCGGACATGTTCGTTACTCCACTACGGGTTCAAGTTTAGTTGCGAATGCTCAGCCCTTGGTGGTACACTACCAAAAAGGCATGATGGCCTTGGCCCATAATGGAAATTTAACCAATGCTATTGAACTTCGTGAAGAACTGGGAAAAAACGGAGCCGTCTTCCAAACGACGATTGATAGCGAAGTGATTATTAACCTCATTACTCGTTATCGCCGGGAGTCCTTGGAAGATGCAATTGTCAAGACTATGATGGATCTACGGGGAGCGTATGCCCTAGTGATCATGGCGGAGGATAAACTTTTTGGACTTAGAGATCCTCATGGAGTTCGTCCCTTATGTATTGGGCGTATGGAAGATAGGTATTGTCTAGCCTCAGAAAGCTGTGCCCTAGATACCATTGGCGCAGAATTTGTGAGGGATGTGGAACCTGGGGAAATTGTCGTGATCGATGAAGATGGACTGCACTCTCGCCAAGCGCTTACTAAAATGGAGCGTGCATCCTGTGCCTTTGAATATATCTATTTTGCCCGGCCGGATAGCACCATAGATCAGTTGAACGTATCCGAGAGCCGGCGTCAGATGGGGATCGAACTGGCCCGTGAATGTCCGATTGAGGCAGATATTGTGATTGCCGTTCCAGACTCTGGGACAGCTTCGGCCTTGGGGTATGCCACGGCCTTGGGGCTTCCTTTTGGCGAAGGCCTTACCAAAAACCGCTATGTCGGTCGCACCTTTATTCAACCGACCCAGGCAATGAGAGAAGTGGGCGTTCGTTTAAAGCTCAATGCTAATGCGAGCGTTCTGAAAGATAAACGCGTCGTTATGATTGATGATTCGATCGTTCGCGGCACCACCAGTTCCAAGTTGGTGGATATGGTTAGAAAAGCAGGGGCGAAAGAAGTACACTTCTTAATCAGTTCTCCTCCGGTGTCCTACCCTTGTTACTATGGGATTGACACGGCAGAGAGGGAAAAGCTGATTGCCAATCAACTCGAAGTTGAGGGGATACGGAAGTTTGTCGGTGCCGATTCACTGCACTATATCTCGGAAGAAGGCTTGTTACGGGCCCTTGGAACGAATGCCGTTTGTTTGGCTTGTTTTAACGGAGCTTATCCTATTTCTGTTTCGTGTTTAAACCGAGGTAAAAACAATTTTGAACCATTGAATTCGTGTAGATAAGCTAGTCGTTCGAGGTTCAAATATCGAACATCGAACTTCGGACACGTTGCTGAGGATTGGCTTAAATTAGTAAGGAGGAATAAACGGTGGGATACTCTTACCGAGACGCGGGCGTAGACATTCAAGCAGGAGATGAAGTGGTTGAGCGTATAAAACCAGCGGTTGCCCGGACGTTTCGTCCGGAAGTCATCGGAGGGCTTGGCGGGTTTGGTGGACTTTTTAAACTCGATATCCTGAAATATCCGGACCCAGTCCTTGTTTCTGGAACGGATGGCGTGGGAACCAAGCTGCGCCTCGCTTTTCAAATGAATAAGCATGATACTATTGGACAAGACGCGGTGGCGATGTGTGTTAATGATATTTTGGTACAAGGAGCAGAACCTTTATTTTTTCTCGATTATCTTGCGGTTGGAAAGGTGGATCCTGAGCGGGTCGCTGAGGTCGTGACTGGGGTTGCGCGAGCGTGCGAATTGACGGGCTGTGCTTTGATTGGGGGAGAAACAGCAGAAATGCCTGGTTTTTATGCCGAGGACGAATATGATATTGCCGGGTTCTCAGTGGGCGTCGTGAATCGGGATCAGTTGATTGACGGTTCAAAAATCCAAGCGGGGGATGTGCTTATTGGTTTGGCTTCCACCGGACTGCATAGCAATGGGTATTCCTTGGCCCGAAAAGTATTTGAAACACATTCTCTAGATGAAGTTTTCCCAGAGTTGGGTGAACCGCTCGGGGAGGCCTTGCTTCGTCCGACACGAATTTATGTTCCTTCGATTTTACCGCTTCTTCCGGGGAATCAAATCCTTGGGATGGCTCATATTACCGGGGGGGGATTAACGGGGAACGTCCCGAGGGCCTTGCCGTCAGGTTTGGGCGTTCAAATTGATACATCAACCTGGGAAAAACCACCAATTTTTGCGTTGCTTCAGCGTCTCGGCGATGTGGAATTGTCAGAAATGTATAAGACCTTCAACATGGGGGTTGGTTTTGTCCTCATTGTTCGGCCGGAAGATGAGGCTTCAGTGCGTCAAAAGTTAGGTGAGTTAGGAGAGACAAGTTTTGTAATGGGCAGTGTTGTACCCGGACAAGGGGTGTCATATTGAGGACAGCGATACTAGCTTCGGGTCGAGGAAGCAACCTCCAGTCCTTAATTGAGGCCTGCAAAACGGGTAACCTTCCTATCAAAATTGTGGCAGTGGGATCGGATCAATTGGAAGCGGGTGCACTCAAACGAGCAGAGGAGGCGGGAATCCCTACCCGTGTTTTTCAAGTTGGGGACTACCCTCATCGTCAAGCTCAAGAGGATGATCTCATGATCTGGATGCGGGAAAATCGGGTGGAACTTTTGCTCTTAGCGGGGTATATGAGAGTGTTGGGCTCGCAGTTTATTCGTCAGGCCAATTTTCCAGTCATGAATATCCACCCCTCGTTGCTTCCAGCCTTCCCTGGGCTCCATGCTCAGCGCCAGGCCCTGGACTACGGGGTTAAGGTAAGTGGCTGTACCGTACATATAGTGGATGAAGGATTAGACAGTGGTCCGATTGTATTACAGGAAGCGGTGCCTGTGTTGGCGGGGGATACGGAAGAAAGCTTGGCGCAAAGAATCCTAGAGGTGGAACATCGCCTCTATCCGGAGGCCGTCCGTTTGATGGTTTTAGGCAAAGTAAAGCCTACAGGACGCCGGGTCCAAATTTTGCAGCAGGAGGGGTTAGGGTGAAGCGAAGAGCTATAATTAGTGTTTCGGACAAGACTGGAGTCGTTGATTTTGCGCGGGCGCTCGTGGGGTTAGGCTTTGAATTGATTTCGACCGGCGGGACTTACAAAGCTTTAGACGAGGCCAATGTTCCGGCTAAGTATGTAAGTGAGGTTACGGGATTCCCCGAAGTTTTGGATGGCAGGGTGAAGACGCTTCACCCCTTAATTCACGGCGGGATTTTAGCGCGAGATAGTGTTGATCATCGAGAACAAATGGAGCAAAATGGGATTAGTTATATCGACTTGGTTGTGGTTAATCTTTATCCGTTTCGGGAGACGATTGCCAAGCCTGGCGTGAGCTTTGAAGAAGCGATTGAGAATATTGATGTTGGCGGACCGACAATGGTTCGCGCCGCAGCCAAAAATCATGGGCGTGTTGTCGTATTGGTCAATCCGGAGTCCTATGGAGAGGTTTTGAGAGTGCTGCGTGAAGAGGGAACTGTTTCGGCGGGCATGCGCAAGCGACTAGCTGCCGAAGCCTTTGCTCACACTGCAGAGTATGATCGTCTGATTGCCGGATACTTAGAACGGCAGCTTGAACCAACCGGAGTTTTTCCAGTAACGCTGCGCCTAGTGGCTCAGAAAGTTCAAGAGTTGCGTTATGGTGAGAACCCACAGCAAAAGGCAGCCTTTTATATTAACTCGGAGGCTGGGGAGGGAACCCTAGCCAACGGGAAACAGCTTCAAGGGAAAGAGCTTTCATACAATAATTGGGTAGATATGGACGCCGCGTGGAAGATTGTGCGCGAATTTGAAGCGTGTGCAGCGACGATCATCAAGCATTCCAATCCCTGTGGAGTTGCTTTGGGTAAAACGCCTCTAGAGGCCTATCAGAGTGCTTTAGCGGCCGATCCAGTCTCCGCCTTTGGTGGGATCATCGCCTTCAATAGGGTGGTTGATGGGATCTGTGCAGAAGCGATTAAAGAGTGTTTCTATGAAGTTATCATTGCACCGGAATTTAGTCCAGAAGCTCGAGAAGTTCTAAGTGCTAAAGCAAATCTTAGGCTTTTTGTGGTTGGAAGAGGAGAATCTGGTATAACGAATCCTGGTTGGGCCTTTAAAAGTATCGACGGCGGTTATCTCGTTCAAGAGGTTGATCGAGGGACAACAGCGGTCATGGAATGGGAAACTGTGACAGATATAAAGCCAACGGAAGAGGATCTTGTAGCGCTTGATTTTGCTTGGCGGGTTGTCAAGCATGTGAAGTCTAACGCCATTGTGGTTACCGACCATGATCAAACCCTGGGGGTTGGGGCCGGGCAAATGAATCGAGTAGGATCTGTTAAGATTGCCCTTGAACAAGCTGGAGCTAAGGTCAAAGGGGCTTATTTGGCCTCCGATGCTTTCTTTCCTTTCCCGGATTCCATTGAAGCAGCGGCCAAAGCTGGGATCAGGGCGATTGTTCAACCGGGAGGGTCTATGCATGATACCTCGGTCATCGAAGCGGCCAATCGTCTGAATATGATTATGGTTTTTACGCATCGCCGTCATTTTCAGCATTGATTAGAAATCATTATTATCGCAGAGACGAGGTGTGACAGTGATTAATAAACGAGTATTAATTATAGGCAACGGAGGGCGGGAACATGCTCTGGCTTGGAAATTGGCGCAAAGCCCAGAACTCGAACGTCTCTTTGTTGCACCAGGAAATGCGGGGACTCATGTTTGGAATGTGGCTATACCGGCTCAGGACATTTCTGGGTTGGTGGAATTCGCACTCAAGGAAAAAATTGATTTAACCATCGTTGGGCCGGAAGAGCCCTTGAGTTTAGGGATTGTAGATGCGTTTCAAGAGGCGGGGTTGCGGGTTTTTGGACCCTCTAAGGCGGCAGCTCAGCTGGAGGGAAGTAAATCCTTTGCGAAAACCATTATGAAAAGCGCCAAGATCCCAACTGCGAAGTGGAAAATGTTTGAAGATCCAGAGCAAGCCAAGGACTATGTAAGAATCATTGGAGCCCCCTGCGTTTTAAAAGCCGATGGCTTAGCCGCGGGTAAGGGCGTCATTGTCGCGCTGGATTTAGAAACGGCGCTACAGGCCGTCGATGAAATCATGGACGGTGGATTTGGGACAGCTGGCAAAAAGCTGGTCATTGAAGAATTCTTGGAAGGACAAGAAGTCAGCTTGCTTTGTTTTTGCGACGGTATGGCGGCCCGTCCTATGGTTCCAGTTCAGGATCACAAGCAGGCCCTAGATGGCGACCTGGGGCTTAACACTGGAGGAATGGGGACCTATAGCCCCCCTCCGATTTGGACACCTGAGATTAGTACTGAAGTAATGCGCGACATTGTCTTTCCGACACTCCGCGTTATGAGTGATCGAGGGACTCCTTTTCAAGGGGTGCTTTTCTTAGGACTGATGCTAACAGAGCAGGGCCCCAAACTCTTAGAATATAATGTTCGCTTTGGTGACCCGGAAACACAAGTGGTCATGAAACGTCTAAAATCTGATCTATTGCCCATTCTTTGGGCATGCACAGAGGGTCGCATTTCCGAGATCAAGCCGGTGTGGAAAGACGAGGTTGCGGTTTGCGTTGTAATGGCCTCACCGGGTTATCCGTTAGCCTACGCCAAGGGGATTCCGATCCACTTGCCGGAGGATATTGATCAGGATGCAGTTATCTTCCATGCCGGAACAGGGCTCCACGAGGGACAACTTCAGAGTACTGGTGGTCGCGTGTTGGGGATAACTGCTGAAGGGAAAACACTTCAACTGGCGAGGGAAAAGGCATATGCGCTAGTAGAGAAAATTGATTTCCCAGGGGCTCATTATCGTCGCGATATTGGGGTTAAAGGACTGTAGCCCCTTGATCACGAAGTTTATAAATATAATTTTGTTCCTTTGACCACATTTTATTTTAAAAAATAGAGGCCTCTCATTAATTTGCTGAATTTTTGGGAAGCCTCTTCTTTTATTGCTGTGGTAACATGGAGACATATGTTTTAGTAGTCTCACTATTGCTGTGCTCTATTTTTACACGTTCTGCAATGATCTATGTTTCGCTAAATCAACAAGAACGGAGGAATCAAGCGAAATAGTTTCTTTGTTACTTTAATTCTTAGTGAAGCACCGTATACTGAACGGCGCCTACGGTGGTGTGGAAGGACGCTGAATAAATAAAGTATTTAGCTCCTACTCGATTTTCATTTGACGGGTTTCCCCTAATTTCGCGAGAGAGTTGTGAGATGATATAGGTTATATTGAGTTTAATTGGAGCGGGTAGGCTTCTCATAGAAGCGCTAGAGTGTTTTATCGTTAATAAAATAGCGCATTGTCATTCAATTATGACTTTACATCTTTTATAAGCGAAGGAGAGGTCTAAGTGCCTATCAAATTGGAACATGTATTAAAGCGAGTACACGCTCTGCCCCCCCTTCCCATGTCCGCCATGCAAGTGATTACTTTAACCAAAAATCCTGCGACCTCCGTAAAGGATCTTGTAAAAGTTATTGGGCAGGATCCGGGACTAACGTCAGGTATACTTCGACAGGCAAATTCTGCATATTATGGCTACGCGAGGCGAATCTCTTCCATTCAGGAAGCTATCGTCATGCTTGGTTTTCAGGTTATACAAGGGTTAGCGATATCTGCCGCGATCGCGCCTTTGCTTAAGGCCAAACTTGTGGGGTACGAGAGTGAACCAGAGGGCCTCTGGAAACATTCCTTGCTTACCGCTGTGGCTGCGAAACGTTTGTGTCAACACCGAAAACTCCCTTACGGTGATATTGCCTTTACTGCTGGCTTACTTCATGATATTGGAAAACTGATTATCTCTATTTATGTCCAAGAAGTGGGTGGCTATCTTTTACAGAAAGTGAATGAAGCTAAGCTTTCTTATGTGGAGCTTGAGGAAAAAGTGATAGGTTTCGACCACGCAAGGGTCGGCGGTTTTCTGGCCAGAGCTTGGAATTTACCCGACGATCTCGTAGCTCCTATTTCTTTTCATCATTCCCTTTCCAATGCGCATGATTATGGGGAGCTGTCCAGCGTAATTCATGTTGCCAATGGACTCGCAAGCTCACTAGGATTTGGCGGCGGCGTGGACAGTATTTTTAATCCCCTACAACAAGAGGCTCTCGACCTGCTAAACCTCAAAGAGCCCGATCTCGAATTTCTTATGGCTGATCTTGGTAAATTACTTGTGAATCCTACTATATTTTCTTATTAGAGGCACGTCAATTAGCCCCTGCTAATCTAAAGAGCCCCCAGCTTTTGCTGAGGGCTCTTTAGATTAATTGTTTCATATGGATCTTATAGGTGAAGTGTAATGGGGGCAACGTGGAGTAGTAGAAATGGTTAAATTAGGCGAGAATTGGATTGGAATTGGATATGAAAATTAGTTATACACCCAATCTATATTTGGTTCGAATTTTTAAGGATAACTGTTTTAAGAGCGAGAATGAATCCTCGACTGTTTTACCACCGTCCTCATTTACCATACAACAACTTGAAGGGGTAAGTAATGATTGTTTGAGAAGTAATTGCTTATCAATTCCTTTGGTTGCGAGATAATCCCACATTGTTTCCAGTTTACTTTCAAGCGAGTCAATTGTTTCTGTATCAAACAGCTTTTTGAGAGTTGGGACTATTCCCCAGGCAATAATGTTTCCTTTAAGAAGGAAAGCGTTGATTTCATCATAATACTTACTAAACATTGAACCGCATCCATATGCATTCATAGAAAGCATTTTAATATTCATGTCACTTAATAAAAAGCTCCAGTCGGGATTGCCACAAAGATGTATTCCTATTGGGGCTTCAATCATTTCAAGGAAAGTATGGTAGTCCTGTTTTGCTGATAGATTTGTATAGCCGGTAAAACAACCAAAGAGTATTTCCATACTAGGCTCATCAAGCCAAATATACACGTTTTCATTCTTCGCTGTTAATTGTTTATATTGAAAGTTAATTTTCTTGGCAAAAAACATATAAATAATTTCGCGCACAACATCATTGTAGATGATGGGTTTCTTGTTCTCATCCGTAATCCTAAAGCCAAAACTCATAGGCCCCATAAATTGTCCTCTGATAGCAGAATAGCTTGAAAGATCAGTATTTAGAAATGCATGATAGATACTTGAATCTTTTATTGACATACTCAAGAATTCTTCAGATTCAATATTTTCTATAAACTCCGGTAGTTTTTCTGTAAAAAGTTTATAAGAAAAATCAATTGATTTATTTTCCGCATTTAGGATAATCCCAGGGAAGTTTTCAGCGGCCAGAACATACAGATCTTCGTTAAACTCTAATTTGGGAAGTTGTGGAAAAAATGGCATGTCCAGGCTTAGCGCGAGGTTTAAGGCGGATTTTATGTCTGTATGAGGCATGTTGCCCATGGCAGTAGTCTGGCAATTTGCAATATAATTCATACTAGTACCTCCTTACGATTATGGTGAAAGGCATTTTTTCTGAAATGCACCTTTCAAGATGTGTGATTTTTCTTTAGCCAAGCCTTAATTTGATGATAAAAGTTGTTGCGAAAAACAAGGAAGAGATCAGCACAATAGTTGCCCCGGTGGCAGTTCCCCAAAAGTAGGAGAGGATCAACCCTGATACTCCTGATATAAGGGCAATTAAGACAGAGTAAATGTGGTATTGCCTCATATTAGTAGCAATATTTCGTGAAGAAGCTGCTGGCAAGATCAATAATGAACTAATAATTAGGATGCCCACCCATTGGATTGAAATTGTCACAATGACCGCCATAAGCATAGCGAATAGGTATTCATAAAGTTTAACATTAATCCCTCGGCTACTGGCTAGAGATTGATTCATGCTGGCCAGAAGGAGTTTGTTAAAAATAACGACCCACAAGACAATAACAGCAACAAATACAAGTCCCAGAGTCAGTAAGTCGGATGGACTAATGCTCAACAAATCCCCTATTAGATAAACGGAATATTTGGTAAATCCTCCGTTGCGCGAAAGTATAACTATTCCAAGCGCAACAGCTGTCGAAGAAAAAACCCCAATTATCGTATCAGTCGAAGCCGTGTTTGCTTCTTTGACTACTAGAATTGCAATGGTAATCAAAACTGAAAAGAAGAGCATTGACCAAATCGGGTTTTTGATGCCTAATATGACACCAATGGCAATGCCTGTTAGGGCAGAGTGCCCCAAGGAGTCAGAAAAGAAGGCCATTCTGTTATTGACGATCATGGTGCCTAGTAAGCCGAAAATTGGTGTGACCAATAATACACCTAGGAGCGCATTTTTCATAAAATCATGCTGAAGCCAAGCGAAGGGCAGCAATAAGTCCACTAAACTATACCAAATGTGCATTATCCACCCTATCCTTCTCATTCCTGCGATAGCGTTTTGCCCAATCTAAGCCAAAGGTTTGGATTACTTTTTCATTACTGAAGACTTCTTGCGGTGTTCCTACACACTCGATCGTCTTATTATTCACAAAGGCCACACGATCAGCATACTCGGCTACCAAATTTAGATCATGAGAAACTAAGATAATTGATAAGTCGTAGTTTTCTCGAAGCATAGAGACTGTTTTATAAAACAATTCTAAACCTTTTTGGTCGATACCAGATACTGGTTCATCCAAAAGTAAAATGTGAGGGATTGGATCAAGGGAGAGCGCTAGTAAAACTCTCTGTAACTCCCCACCTGATAAGGCTCCTAAGCGTCTATTGATCAAATGTTCCCCCTGGGTTCTTGCTAGACTTTCTCTAACCCGTTCACGTATCTTTTTAGGATAGGTAAACCAAATAGGTATCTTCGTCTGCGCCGCCGCAAATAAATCGAGTACGCTTGTCGGCGAACTAGAATCCAGATCAAGCTTCTGGGGAACATAACCCATGGATGGTTTAACCGTTCCTTCGTTTTTGGCATCAAGAAATAAAAGTTCTCCGGTATGAGGAATATCCCCCAGAATGGCCTTAAGAAGAGTGCTTTTTCCAGCACCGTTAGGGCCAATGATCGCTGTCAAATCCCCACAATGAATGTGGAGATTGACGTCCCTTAATATCTCTAGTCCGCTCCGTGTAACCCCAAAGCCCTTTATTTTGGTGCAACATAGACCACATTCGCAGGAACTTTGACAATTTTGTGTGCAATTATGATGTTTCATTTTAAAGCCTCTTGCAATGATTTAAGATTGCTGTCCATAATATTGATATAGGCATCTGCCTCTATCGGCCCTGATACGACTGGGTCTAGTGTATAAACTTTAGCACCGGTCTCCTTGGCAATTGTGTCTGCCGCTTTAGTAGAATATTGGGGTTCCGCAAAGAGGGCTTTTACTTTTAGACTATTCACCTTGTCAATTGTGGCAGCTAGGTCTTTGGCACTGGGTTCTGAATTCGGTTCACGTTCAATGACTCCAGCAATATTTAAATTAAATTCTTTGGCGAAATAGGGAAATGCCTCATGGAACGTAATGATATCTCGGTTTTTAATACCGTCCAAGGCTTGATGCATTTTAGCTCTTTCTACTTCCAGCTTTTTGATGTAAACATTTGTGTTTTCCTTATATTTTGGAGCATTCAGGGGGTCTAGTAAAGCAAGCTGATCTCCAATATTACCAACCTGTGTAATGGCATTAGAAATACTTACCCATACATGAGGATTATCTCCTTGATCACCTTCTCCTTTAATTAACGGTATTCCTTTACTGGAATCAACGATTTTCAAATTTGGCATTTGATTTGTAACCTTATCCATGAATGATTCCATCCCTGCCCCGTTGGTAATGAAGACTTTAGACCCCTCTAAATTTTTCATATCATCTGTCGTAACTGCATAATCATGAAGGCATCCGGTCGCAGGTTTAGTCATATCGATAACTTTTACATTGGGAATATCCTTGGCAACATTTAAAGTGAATATATACATCGGATAGAATGAAGCAGCTATCGTGATCGGCTTTTCAGTTGTGTTGGCGATTGAACTTGAACCTATGGGCTGACTAGCGGTGGCTTTGGACTCGCTGTTCACCCCACACCCACTTAGCATTAACAGGCTTAAGATCATTAGACTAAGAGTTTTAAGCGACTTTCTGTGCATTGAATTACCATCCTCCGTATTTGCGAATGCTTTGCATTTGCATATCTTAGGTTAATTATACCCCATCATTTATAATTGTAAACCATTTCTTTCCTCTTTAATCACTGAATCCAAATAAAATAAAGCAGTAGTGAAACAATTTGATTTGATGCTCGACGTTTTTAATCCTTTTCAATATTGCTAAAATATTGAAAAGGATTAAAATGAATATAGCATAAGTAATTAATTATTAGAATTAAGGGATGATCTTATTGGAAGAAAACTCTAAATATAAGGAAGTGCTTAAAAAAGAAGGGGTTAAAAGCACTAGGCACAGATATGCCATCCTTGAACTACTTGAGCAATCTGCATCTCCACTGACAGCAGAAGAACTATTTATATTGTTAAAAGAGAAAACTGCTTCGATAAATTTGTCTACTGTCTATAGGACTCTTGATACATTTGCCTCTAAAAACCTGGTTATTAAATCGAACAGAGTAGATGATGGGAAAGTGCGGTATGAACTAAACCAGCATGAGCATAAACACCATCTTTTCTGCGTCGGTTGCCACAAGTTGATTGCCATCGAGGAGTGTCCTCTAGGGGAACTTCAACAGATTTTAAAAAGGAAGATAGATTTCGAGGTTACTGGACATAGCCTAGAAATATATGGTTATTGTCATAACTGCAAAAAACTAGAACAATAGAAGACAATGTAAAGGGCTGAGGTAAATTATTAAATAATCCCCAGCCCTTTTCTTATGCTTTTACTGCTAATCGAACCCAGAAGAGTCCCTTAACATTTACCAGTGAAAGTCAGGTAGAGTAGGACTGCGTTTAAACCAATAATTAGACTTGTGATAATCCAACCAGCTACTTTGGTTAAAGGCTTGTTAACTAAGCTACCCATTAGGTCTTTGCGACTGGTGATCAGCAGCATTGGTACGATGGCAAATGGAAGAGCGAAGCTTAAGGCAACTTGGCTCATGACTAGAGCATACATGGGGTTAATACCTAAAGCGATGATAATTAAAGCCGGGGTCATGGTAATTAATCTCCGGATATTGATGGGAATATTCAAGCCAAGGAACCCTTTCATAATGGTCTGCCCGGCCATAGTACCCACTGCTGAGGATGACAAACCAGATGCTAACAAAGCAATCCCGAAAGCTCCACTGGATAGTGTTCCAAGAAGCGGTTCTAAAGTTTTTTGAGCTTGTTCAATTGTATCCACAACCATACCGTTTTTGAAGAAGACTGCAGCGGCTACGATAATCATGGCGGCATTGACTAGAAACGCTATATTCATGGCAATGGTAATATCGACTCGTGCCATACGTAAGTGTTTGAGCTTTTGCGCTTCAGTATGATCCTTTTGATTTCTAGATTGAACCAGTTGTGAGTGAAGATATATTACGTGAGGCATTACCGTTGCCCCGAGCATTCCAACTGCTATGAAGACAGCTTCGCCATTAGGAAGGGACGGGATTAGCGTGTGGATACCTACTTGTGTCCAGTCCGGCTTAGCTAAAAATAATTCGACAGTGTAAGCAATGGTTATGACCGCCACTAATGTACCAATAATCCACTCGACAACCTTTTGGCCGTATTTCTCCATGTAAACGATCAGGAAAGTAAGTGCGCCTATGATCAGACCTGCATAAATCATGGGGATTCTAAATAACAAATATAAGCCTAATGTTCCGCCAAGAAACTCTGCCAAATCTGTAGCCATAGCAGCGAGTTCAGCTTCAATCCAAAAAAACCAATTAGTTTTACGAGAAAATACTTGCGAACACATTTCCGGTAGATTGTGACCCGTAGCGATTCCTAATTTGGCAGACATACTTTGCAAAAAAATCCCCATGAGGTTACTCCAAAGGATAACCCAAATTAAATTGTAATTAAAGACTGAGCCTCCTCTAATATTCGTCGCGAAGTTGCCCGGATCGATGTAGGCAACACTTACTATAAACGCAGGACCCAAAAATTGGAGCATACTTCTTACTTTTATCTGCCATGAGGCTTTTATCGATGGCATGGGTATTGTTAGCGATGTTCGAGATAAATTTAAACCTTCACTCATTTTCATACCTCCAGGTTACTCTCATTAAATAGAGTAGAGCATGTTGAAAGAATAGACTGATCTAACTGACCACCATACTATAGAGTTCGAATCATTTTGCCTTAATTCTTCTAATCTATGAGTTTTTACTCAAATGGGCATAGGAGCCTAAGGTGAAGCAAAGGGCATGTCATAGATGCTGCGAACACCCAGCTCGGAGGACTATTTAGAAATATATCAATGCCCATCGCGGAACCAATTGGTGCAGGAATTCTGGCCCTAGTTATGTAGCAAATGTAACTTTGCCGTAGTTAACTTTAATGGGTGATTTTAAAATAGAATACGTAAGAAGATAAAATTTGCTACTAATTATTTTCTGACAATATCATCCAACACGAGCTGCAGGTGGTTGTTACGATAATAAAGGACAAAAAACCGCAGGGATTATTTCATCCTTGGGGTTTTATTAATTCCATCAAGCAACTATGATATAATTGTTGTGCTTAGCAGTCATAGCTATAGGAGTGATAATATGGGAATAGGCAGATTGAGATTTGTAGACGAAAAAATAGAAATGCCTAAAGTTACGAGAAAAATGCTTGTCAGAATATTGCACTATTTTATTCCCTATCGGATGCGAATGCTTCTGGTTATCGTCTCAATTACCGTAACGTCAGTACTGGGGCTTGTACCACCGATTCTCATTAAAAATATAATAGACAAAGCTTTGCCGCAAAAGGATCTATTGCTTTTGAGTATTTATATTTTTATTTCGATAGGTATCACAATAGTCCTTGGACTTTTAGATGTAGCTCAGTCCTATTTGAGTACTTGGATTTCAAAACATATAATATTGAACATGAAAAATCAGATGTATGCTCATTTGCAGCATATGTCGTTGAATTTTTATTCCGCAGCTAAGCCTGGGGAGATTATTACCAGACTAACAAGCGATATAGATGGAATCCAAGATATATTTAACACTACTGTAATAAATACCTTAAAGAGTAGCCTTGTACTGATCTCTACGGCATTTGTTTTATTAACGATGAACTGGAAACTAGCCGTTGTAGGCATGATCGTGTTGCCGACATTTATAATACCTACGAGAAAAGTAGGCAAGCTCAAATGGAAAATTGCTACCAATAGTCAACAAAAAATCAGTGAACTATACCAGATTATTCAGGAGACTCTTAGTATAAGTGGCGCGGTGCTTACAAAGATATTTACTAAGGAGAAGGATGAATACGAAAGGTTCACCCAAACAAATGAAGAAGTTATTAACCTGCAAATGAGAGAATCGGTTGTAGGTCGATGGTTTAGAATGACCATAACCACATTTTTATCAGGGGGACCTATGCTTATTTACTTTTATGGAGGATACCTATTCATAAAAGGAGAGATATCAATAGGAAGTATCATTGCCTTTGTAACGCTGTTGGGAAGGCTTTATTCGCCGGTCTCACAACTGTCAAATATTCATATCGATGTTACCAGGTCCTTGGCCTTATTCGAAAGAATATTCGAGTATTTTGATCAGAAACAGGAGATAGAAAATAAGCCAGAGGCTACTAATCTAGAGTTAATAAACGGTAAGGTCGATTTTGAAAATGTCTATTTTTCTTATAACAGTACGGTTCAAGTTTTAGAGGATATAAGCTTTTCGGTCAAGCCAGGTAGCATGGTGGCCTTGGTTGGATCTAGTGGCGCAGGGAAAACCACCATCACAAATTTAATTCCAAGATTATATGATGTTATCAAAGGAAGTATAAAAATCGATGGTAAAGATATTAGAGAGGTTACCTTGGAGTCGCTTCGAAAGCAGATTGGGATAGTTATGCAAGAACCGTATCTTTTTAATGACACCATAGAGGAAAATCTAAGATATGGGAGGAGTAACGCCACTCAGGAAGAGATTATAAAGGCTTGTAAGGCGGCTTATATACATGATTTTATTATGACGTTGCCGGATAACTATAAAACAGTGGTCGGAAATAGAGGCATAAAGTTATCGGGTGGAGAAAAGCAACGAGTGTCTATTGCGAGGGTTTTATTAAAAAACCCAAGAATTATTATTTTTGATGAAGCCACATCCTCCTTAGATTCGGTCTCTGAGATGTACATTCAAAAGGCTATGGTACCTTTATTAAAGAATAGAACAAGTTTTGTGATTGCTCATAGATTGTCAACCATCCTTGCATCAGATCAAATCTTTGTCATTGAAAATGGGAAAGTAGTAGAAATTGGGAATCATGAGGACTTAATAAAGGAAGAAGGCTTATATAAACAACTTTATGACACGCAGTTTAAGGCTCAGTTAGGGGAACGATGCGTGCCTTCCCATGAGGGGGGCTAGGGACGACGGGGGGGTGGGCACGATGCATCGTTCCCCTACTGGAACTACGAACCACGACTTGTGACCTATGGGAGTATCGCTCCATATAATAGTGGCAGGGTGCCCTATCGTTAGGAGGGATGCAAGTGTTTGGTTATCGCAAACGTTTATTCTATCCGATCCATGTTGAACGACCGGATCCTATGTTTGCTAAAATTTTGTCGGAACATTATGCAGGCAAGGATAGCGAATTTTCCACGGCGGCTCAGTATTTAAATCATAGCTCGAATATGCCAAATCGTCATGTAAAGGAACTTCTCAGTATAATCGCGGCTGAAGAACTAGGGCATATGGAACTCATTGCCGTTGCAATTAACAAATTAGGAGGACCACCACTTTCTTACGCGAATTCTCAAGGTGTTCCGTGGGTGATCAACTATATTGACCAGGGCGTGGACCCCATCAATATGCTTCAGGTAGATGTGCAGTCAGAGATCCGGGAAAATGACCTGTATCAGCAGCATTTAGAGATGACTTGTGACTCAAACATGAAGCGATTGATCAGCTTTTTAATAGGCAGGGAAGATGTACATAAACGGTTGCTTCAAAAGGCGCAGGCGTTATTCGCTGAAACCAGTTCGCCGGAAGAATTCAACGAGCTGATCTACGACTATAAAGTTAGTTTGCAGATCTTGGAATAATGAACTAGTAATCTATAAAATATTGTTACTAAAAGGTTTAGCCGAAGGCTAAATCTTTTAGTAATTATTTTCAAACTACAAATCTGAAGAAAGGTCGACTTGTTTTGTTATAATAGTTATAATAAGGGTACAAGAGAGAGGTTGAATTTAATGCTAAAAGATTGTAAAATCGGGGAAAGGTTTGAGGGAACCCTACTGGTCAATGAATGGAAGGAAGTGCCCTTTCGGCAAAAGCCGGGCGCATATCTCTCCCTGACGTGCCAAGATTGCTCGGGGATGATTCAAGGGAAAATGTGGAACTACGACCCGCGAGTCCTTGGGTGGTTAAATGATCAGGATATTTTTCGCGTTAAAGGGGTTGTCGCTGAATATCGTGGTACACTTGATCTTACAATTGAAACGATTCGGATGATTCCCAAGGAAGAAGTGGATTTATCCACCCTTTTGCCGAGTTCTCCGGTCACAGCTGAGGAGCTGGAAAATCGCTTAAATGTTATAATGAAGAAGATAACCCAACCGGAGCTTAAAGCCCTGTTAGAACAGCTTTTATCCCATCCAGAATGGGGAACGGCCTACAGGCAAGCACCGGCTGCTATGAAAATCCATCAGGCCTATTTGCGCGGACTTTGGGAACATAGTGTCAGAGTTGCCGAGCTTGCGGATGGGGTTGCTGAGCGCTATCCTGCAATCAATCGTGATCTAGTCCTGACTGGGGCGCTTCTACACGATATGGGAAAGACATTGGAGTACTCTTATGAGCGAGGGATAAAGTTTACAACAGAAGGACGGCTCCTCGGACATATTATCTTAGGAATCGAACTCTTAACCGAAGAAATGGCGAAAATTCCAGAATTTCCGCGTGAATTGAGATCTAAGTTATTGCATATCATTACGAGCCACCATGGAAAGTATGAATGGCAATCTCCTAAGCGCCCAAAGTTAATGGAAGCCTTGGTTATCCACTATGCGGATGTCATGGATGCTGAACTTTACCAGTTTGAGCAAGCAAAAGAGAGCCATCCTGACGATGATTGGTCCCCATATATCCCTAGTATGGAACGATGTATTTATTTGAAATAGAAAAGACTGATAACGAAAAAATTGAGAAGAGGTACAAACATGCGACGAGACGATAAGGAAATTACTGAGCAGAAAGCGTTGGACGAAATTATGAAGAAGGCCCAGGTATGTCGGCTAGCCGTATCCTATGAAGCTATGGCCTATATTATTCCGATGAGTTTCGGTTACGCGAATCGAACCTTATATTTTCATTCTGCACAAGAAGGTCTAAAATTGATGATTCTACGAGAAAATCCTAAGGCCTGTTTTGAAGTTGATATCGATACACAGGTTATTCCTGGCGAGAAAGTGTGTGACTGGACGATGCGGTATCAGAGTGTCGTTGGCTTTGGCGATGTTGAATTTATTGAAGGGTTAGAGGGTAAGCAAGAAGCCATGCGTATCATTAGGCAACAATATATGGACGAAGTGACGCCAATCGAAGATTCTGTGCTGTCAGGGGTTACTCTATTAAAGTTAACGATTAGTACGATGACAGGTAAGAAGTCTGGTTAACGGACTTTCCTCGGTCGTTAAGACAATAGTAATATAAAGCTATATTGAAATAATTGGTTGAGATGGAGGTGCATTTGTGGAAAATGTTCAATTAGAGAATTTTGAAGAGAGAATGGTTAATTTATTGAGCATCAAGGCTGAAAAGGCTAGCTTAATAAATCCTGAGTTGTTCACCAAATATAATGTAAAACGTGGGTTGCGGGATCTAGATGGGAAGGGTGTCCTTGTCGGGTTGACCGAGATTGGCGAGGTACATTCGTATATCCTAGATGAAGATGAAATGATTCCTGTTCCTGGTCGATTGAATTATAGAGGCATCGATATTCGAGATATTGTAGACGGCTTTATCGGGGATGATCGCTATGGTTTTGAAGAGACTTGTTATTTATTGTTGTTTGGGAATCTTCCAGATAAAAATTCACTTGCAGAGTTTGAGAGGCTACTTGTCCTTAATCAGAAGTTGCCGGAGGATTTCGCCCGTGGCATGATCATGAGCTCGCCGAGCAAAGATATCATGAACGTCTTGGCGAGAAACGTCTTGGACTTATACAGCTTTGATGACGATGCAGATAATACATCCATAAAGAACGTACTAAAGCAATGTCTTCGCCTAATTGCCTGTTTCCCATCCTTGGCAGTTTATGGCTACCAGGCATTTTCTCATTATCATGGAAATCAGAGCTTGTATATTCACAGTCCGAGACCAGATTTGAGCATTGCCGAGAATATTCTGTACATGCTAAGACCGGACATGAAATTCACAAAACTTGAGGCAAAACTGCTTGATATAGCACTCGTACTTCATGCTGAGCATGGCGGGGGGAACAATTCGTCCTTTGTAACGCATGTCGTAACCTCCACAGGAACGGACACCTACGCGGTGATGGCAGCGGCATTAGGAGCACTCAAGGGACCAAAGCACGGAGGTGCTAACATTAAGGTTGTGCAAATGCTTGATGAAATGAAGGAGAACCTGAAAGATTGGAACGATTCTGAAGAAATCAAGAGCTTTCTGACGAAAATACTTAAGAAAGAAGCCTTTGATCGATCAGGCTTGATTTATGGTATAGGCCATGCTGTATACTCGATATCCGATCCAAGGGCGGTGATCTTCAAAGAATACGTTGCTCAGCTTGCTAAGGAAAAGGGCCTTGAGGATGAATACAATCTCTATGCCAAGGTAGAGGAATTGGCACCAGAGATTATTGGAAAAGGCAATAAAATGTTTAAAATTGTAAGCGCGAATGTTGACTTTTACTCAGGCTTTGTTTATAGAATGCTGGGCATTCCCCTTGAAATGTTCACACCAATCTTTGCTATTTCCAGAATAGCAGGTTGGAGCGCACATCGCATCGAAGAGATTGTAAATGCCGGAAAAATTATTAGGCCGGCCTACAAGAGCGTTGCGAGAAGACGTGATTACACTTGTATGGAGCAACGATAGCCCTTGTTTCTCTGGGGTATAACATGATAAAAATTTAAGAGGTTCTTAATATAATAATGGGACTGATCTGGAAAAGGCTTCTGTGTTTTAACAGGAGCCTTTTCTTTTATTAATTGCGTAATCTATATTCTCGTTTTTCTGTCAAAAAAACTTGACAATAGAGCAGCTCTTTAATAGATTAAAGGGAAACAGTAATATTGTTTCAAGGGGGCCAATCTCATGTCAAGCGATGAGCGTTTACAGAATCCGTTAACAGATGCCTTATTCGAAGCATTTTTATTGCTTAATAACAAAGAAGAGTGTTATCGATTCTTCGAAGATATTGCTACGATTGCGGAAATAAAGGCTTTGGCCCAGCGTCTGGAAGTCGCTAAAATGTTGCAGAGAAATGAAACCTACACTGCTATTGGGGAAGTAACAGGCGTAAGTAGTGCTACGATTAGCAGGGTTAAACGTTGTTTGAATTTTGGAGCGGATGGCTATCAACTGATTTTAAGGCGTTTGCGAGAACGAAACTTTTAAGGAAAATTGACAGGAGAGAAGGAAAACCATGATGCTTAGAACAAATTTGGGGCAACGTATACCAGAGGGGATGCGCGATTTACTACCTGAGGAAATTGCCATGCAGGAGCGGCTAGAAGAAGAAGTCCTCAGTCTTTTTCGGCAGTGGTCTTATCAGAAGGTGTTGACTCCAACCCTTGAATTTATCGCTTGCGTTCAACCAGATGTTGAGCAAGGTGATACACTATACAAGTTTTTCGACCGTGAAGGGCGTATTTTAGCGCTGCGCACTGAATTAACAACGCCGATTGCCCGTCTGGTTAGCACGCGTATGCGCGGTGCCAATTTGCCACTTCGCCTATGTTATGGTGCAGATGTCCATAGGAATGCACCAGTTAGGCATAGAGAGTTTCGCCAAGTCGGCGTAGAACTTGTCGGTTCTGACCAGGAACTTGCCGATGCCGAAGTAATTGCCCTCGCCGTAGAAGCCATTGCAGGTTTGGGCTTGAAAAATTATCAGTTTAATCTCGGGCATATGGGGATCTTTTCAGGGCTCATGCTAGAAGCCGGGATCGACGAGTCGTTGCAGGCGAAGCTGGAAGAAGCGTTGGCACGTAAAGACATGGTCGGCGTGGAAAGCTGGGTCAGGCAAAGTGGGTTGCCTGGACGTGTTCAGGAACTTTTACTGCGGTTGCCTCATTTCCATGGTGGAGAAGAAATTCTTGATGAGGTTCTTAACTGGAGTGAACGGCCAGCAATTCGGGAAGCTGTCGAGAGCCTAAGACGAATTTATCGATATTTAAAGAATTTTGGAGTTCAAGAAAATGTGTCGCTAGATTTAGGAATACTACGAGGCTTTTCGTATTATACTGGGGCTATCTTTGAAGGGTATGTTCCTGGAATGGGTTTTCCCGTGGTTGAGGGAGGCCGCTATGATGCGTTATATGCCGACTTCGGAGCTCCGCTACCAGCAACTGGGTTTGCCATTCACCTTGGCAATTTGTTAGAACAATTTCCTCTTCCAGTTGTGGAAGGCGCCGACGTTTTAGTCTATGGATTCGATGACGAGAAAATCATTCAACAATGCCAGGCTTTACGAGCGCAGGGGAAACGGGTGGAAATGGCGCTCGGAATAACAGAGACCGAAGTAGCACAAGAAATGGCCTTGCTAAAACATATTCCAGAGCTTGTATGTACCAATCAGAAAGTATAAACTTTAGGGTTCGTATCATAGTAGGGGCACGATGCATCGTGCCCCTACGAATACGAATTTTGTGGTATTCGAGAACAATAAAAGGACCGAGGCAGCAGCTGCAGCCTCAGTTTTCTTTATGTAGACGGAAAGGTGTGTCAAGATGCGTAAACTTGCAGTGCTTACTGGCGGTGGGGATTGCCCAGGTCTGAATGCAGTGATCCGGGCGGTTGTTAAAACCGCGTACCATCATAAAATCGAAGTGCTTGGAATTAAAGACGGTTTTCACGGAGCGGTAGAAGGGGACTTCATGCCCCTTGGTCTGAGTGATGTCTCGGGTATTTTACCACGTGGAGGCACAATTCTCGGAACAACGAATCGAGATAATCCCTTTGCGTATGCAACGATACTTAATGGGGCAACTCAAACGGTTGATCGTTCAGACGATGTTCTGCGAAACTTAGAAGACCGTGGAGTGGATGCCTTACTGGCGATCGGTGGCGATGGCAGTCTGAATATCGCGCTTAAGCTTGCGGATAAAGGCCTTAAGGTGATCGGAGTTCCTAAAACCATTGATAATGATCTAATGGCCACCGATCAAACCTTTGGCTTTCAGACGGCGGTGGACACCGCTCAGGATGCTTTAGACCGTCTCCATACCACCGGAGAATCTCACCATCGAGTTATGATTTTAGAAGTGATGGGTCGTTATGCTGGATGGATTGCCTTGTATGCGGGTGTCGCTGGAGGCGCAGACGTTATTTTGATTCCGGAAATTCCCTATAATATTGATCAGGTAGCCTTAGCAATTCGGCAACGAGCAAACCAAGGAAAAAAATTCAGCATCATTGTAGTGGCCGAAGGTGCTAAGCCTCTGGGTGGAGAAATGGTAGTCGAGCGTATGGTTGCAGGACGATTTGACCCGCTTAAATTGGGCGGAATTGGCGCAAAATTGGGTAATGATCTTGAAGAACAATGTGGAATGGAAACGCGGGTCACAGTGCTTGGACATCTCCAACGCGGAGGCTCCCCTGATGCCTATGATCGAGTACTCTCGTCTCGCTATGGCGTAGCTGCGGTTGAAGCCGCACTAGACGGAGAATTTGGGATCATGGTCGCCCTTCGTGGCCGGGACATTGTACGGGTTCCGCTTATTCAAGCGGTTGATAAGCTTAGACTCGTACCTCTTTCCGACCCATTGTTGTTAGCAGCACGTGATCTCGGGATTGAGATGGGAGATTGATAGGAAAGGTTGTAATCAAAGGAAGCGTGGAACGTTTGTGAAAATAAAAGATTACCCTTTCTGTAATTTTAAAATCAGAAAGGGTAATCTTTTGATGCTTACATTTTTTTATTGTTATTAATAACCAAAGTGGTTCTAACTATTTGATTGCAGTAAACCTGCATAGACATTAACCTCAATACCGTCTACTAAAAAATTAATCGCTATTGTCTGAGGTACCGGTAAAGTTGCCTGTCCGTTACGGCCGATCAATAGGAGTGGGGGCGAAATATCAAGTCCGGTTATCCCTAACTTGGCAAATTGCATACAGGCATTAGCACAAACCATATTCCACATTTCAGAGATCGCGCTCTGCGCCAATGGGTCAAACTCTGTCACAGTCATACCCATCATCATTTTGGAAGCGAATTGCTTTGCGGAGTCTAAACTCATACCGATCAAAATGGCACCTCTTAACACACCCACTAGAGAAATATGTACGAGTACCCCATCATAGTCTAATGACGATCCGACGAAGGAAATACCTCGTTTTTCTACCGCTTGAAAACCGATTTGCGGAAGTACATCAGTAAAAGAAACGATCAGAGGATTTATGATAGTTATATCCATAACGTTGCTCCCTTTTTAAACCCAACGCCTAAAAAGATAGGTCCAAACGTTGTTTGGGCATAAGAAGCTCGTATTTTTAAATTTGGGCTAACAATCTCGGAATTAGTGCTACAAAACACGCTGGGGGGAGATACCCGTAAACTATACACTTTGTCCTTTTTATTCAGCATCGAGCAAGCTATTCCTGCCACTATATTAGCAAGTTCCGCTACCATAGCCAATACTTCTTCTCGGTTTTTGCTGGGACGTCGCAAAAGGACCTCGACCATTTTCTCCGCAGCTTGAGTCGATAAATCCATAATCATTGATCCGGAATGTCGGCCAATTATGCCAATAACCGTAGTAATCCCCTGAGACACATAACTAGCTTCAAAAGTGTCCATAGCAACAAAGGATATGGGCGCTTTGGTCATACGTGTAATATTCTGAGAAAGAGCTTCGTTAAACGTCTCCAGGCTTATTTCGATTAATTGCTCATACAGAGAGTCAGGTGACAATATATTTTTCATTACATTAATTAGGACTTCTCCATCGACTGGCTTCTGAACATAACCAGCAATGCCTATACGCTTAGCTTCTGCCTCTGTTTCTTCATCTTTCATTGAACTGACAAGTATAATTTTGGCCGAGGGGTCATTCAATAGGAGCGCTCTACTGCATTCAAATCCGTCTGCTCCAGGCATTACAATGTCCATAGTAACAATATCAGGCTTGCAATTGTTGTATGTTTCTAGTAAGGAATCAAATGATTCCGCCTCTCCAACGACTTCACATCCTCCTAAGCGCAAAGTTTCTGCAATAAGTGTTCGAGAGAAAAAAGAGTCATCAACAATCATTACTTTAGTTACACTCATAAACATACATTCCTTTCAGGTTAATTCACACAAATAATTTGATGAGTCATATTTAAATATTATCCTTATTCAAGGCGTAAATAATAATAATTGTAACACAAATATTTAGTAATTCTTCTGAAATTTTATATTTATAGAAATAAAATGCTCTTCCAATAGTTCGCACGCTGCAGAACGTCGATGTCCCCCTTTATTTTAATATTGGGGTTGCCAGAGTAAAGGGACATTGGTATAATACTAGTATGTTAATACTTTAACTAACTAAAGCGATGCACGCCGATTAGAGCGTTCATCTAGCTTTCACTTTAGGGAAATAGGGGAAGGGGATGCCTCGTGGAACGAGATTTTTTGACGATTGCGTTGCCGAAAGGTAAGTTGCTCATTGACTCCATCCAATTATTAAGTCGTGTTGGGATAGAATGCAGCCATGTAAATGAGGATTCCCGGAAGCTCTTCTATGATCTTCCAGAAAGTAAAGTTAAGATCATTATTTGCCGTGCTACGGATATTCCAACGTTTGTTGAATACGGGGCTGCAGACCTGGGCTTTGTTGGGAAAGACACCTTGTTGGAAGATAATAAAGATGTAGCTGAATTGCTGGACCTCAAGTTTGGCTATTGCCGCTTTGTTGTTGCTATGCCAGAGGCCAGTGTTCCCCCTAAGTTGCCTAATGGTGAGTATGATTTAAGTGTTCTGAACCATCAACGAGTGGCTACGAAGTTTCCGAGGGTTGCAGAGACCTTTTTTAGCGGGTTAGGTATGCAAGTTCATCCCATAAAACTTCATGGAAATATTGAGCTTGCTCCGTGCGTTGGTCTGGCAGAAATGATTGTAGATATTGTTTCCACCGGAAAAACGCTCAGGGAAAATCACTTGGTCGAGGTGGCTCCGATTCTAGAAGCTACGTCTCGTTTGATCGCTAACCGTGTCGCCTATCGTATGAAATCTGAGCGAATTAGGGTTTTGGTAGACCGTTTTCGTGAACAATTACTGATTGACGTATCTGCAAAATAAACACTCCATTTGAGAATGAAATTAAAGAGAGCTATTGACTTAAAGACAAGCAGAGGAGAGACAAATGGTTATGAAGGTTAATAATCTGAAGGACATCGATTTAAATCGTCTCACTCGGAAATCGTATGGAGACGATGAAACACTAGAACGGCGTGTTGCAGGGATCCTGAAGCGCGTCCATGATGATGGAGAAGAGGCCATCTATCAACTGACCGAGGAATTTGATAAAGTTAACCTGCGTCAAAGCGGCTTGAGGGTAACAGAAGAAGAAACTCAAAAGGCTTATCAAGAGATTAGTGACGATTTTTTAGAAGCATTGCGTACTGCGAAGGGGAACATTTTGAAATATCATGAGAAGCAGAAGCGAACCTCGTGGTTAGAGCCAGATCCAGATGGGAGCATCTTGGGGCAACTTATACTTCCACTCAACCGCGTGGGCATCTACGTTCCCGGAGGAACGGCATCGTATCCTTCGTCAGTACTGATGAACGCCTTGCCCGCCGTTGTAGCGGGGGTTAAAGAGATTGTGATGGTCAGTCCCCCTAGAGCGGATGGCACGCTACTACCAGAAGTTTTGGTGGCTGCGGCGGAAGCTGGGGTGACGGAAGTCTACAAAGTGGGAGGGGCTCAGGGGATTGCTGCGTTAGCCTATGGTACAGAGACTATCTCTCCGGTGGATAAAATAACGGGGCCAGGAAATATTTACGTCACCCTAGCCAAAAAACAGGTGTTTGGAACGGTGGATATTGATATGCTAGCCGGGCCAAGTGAGATTTTAATCTTAGCTGATGAAAGCGGGCGTCCGGAAGAACTGGCGGCAGATTTGCTTTCTCAGGCTGAGCATGATCGTTTAGCTTCGGCGATTTTAGTATCCCCATCTCGTTTACTTCTCGAACAGACTATTGCAGAGGTAGAGCGGCAGCTCGAAAACTTACCACGTGCGGAGATTGCCCGGGCCTCCTTGGATACCTATGGGGCCGCGATTTTGGTGAATGATCTTAGCGAAGGCATGGAATTGGCGAACAAGATAGCTCCTGAACATTTTGAACTGGTCGTTAAGGATCCCTACACTTGGTTAGGGCAGGTCCGAAATGTCGGTGCGGTCTTTATAGGGCGATATTCCCCAGAACCCGTCGGGGATTACTTTGCGGGACCAAACCACGTTTTGCCAACGGGAGGGACAGCACGGTTTTATTCGCCACTCAATGTCGATATGTTCATGAAGAAAGTCAGTGTAATCGCATACTCGGAAGCCGCCTTGAAACGGGATGCCAAGCAGATCGCCATACTCGCTCGTAGCGAAGGATTGGAAGCACATGCTCGAGCTGTCGAAGTTCGGTGTAAATAGTTCCGAAAGGGGAGGAAAAGATGAAAACTGTGTTAAGTGATCCGGAGAAGTTTGTCCGCTCTGAAGTCCGGCAGCTTGTTCCTTATGAGACGAAACATATGCCCCAGTGCATTAAACTGGATGCCAATGAAAACCCCTTTCCTTGGCCGGCAAGAATGCATGAGTCGATGTACAGCGAGAAACTAGCATTTAACCGCTATCCGGATGGAATGGGTCAGGACCTAAAAAAAGCCATTGCGTCGTATACTCAAATCCCAGAAGAAGGAATCCTTATAGGTAATGGATCGGATGAACTGATTCAACTTATTTTACTCACCTTTGGTGGTCTGGGAAAATCCGCAATTATTCATCCCCCGACGTTTGGTATGTATCAAATTTACGCTCGTTTGACAGACACTGCAGTCGTACAAGTTCCCTTGTTAAACGGGCTGGCACTGGACACGGAGCAGATGTTAAAGGCGGCAAAAGCTCCGGAGGCCCACGTAATATTTGTTTGTAACCCCAATAACCCGACAGGCTCGTTGTTCCCTAGAGAAGAGATTCTCCAGCTGGTACGAGAGAGTGGTAAAATCGTGGTTGTTGACGAGGCCTATGCTGAGTTTTCCGATGAAACTCTCATTTCTGAGATCGAAAACTATCCCAACTTGGTAATCATGCGGACGTTTTCTAAAGCCTTCGGAATGGCTGGTCTTCGCTTAGGGTATATGCTCGGACAACCAGGGACTATTGCTCTTATCAATCGGGTTCGTCCGCCGTTCAATGTCAATTCATTTAGTCAGAAGGCGGGGATTCTTGCCTTAGGTTACTTAGCAGAGTATCAAACTCAGATTCAGCTGATCAAGGTAGAAACGCGAAAATTGTTCGAGGGGTTGACCGAGATTCCGGACTTAACGGTTTATCCGACTCAGGCGAATTTTATCCTCTTTAAGCCGACTGACCCTGACGGGTTGGCTGCAGAGTTGTTAAAGAGAGGGTTCCTCGTTCGTAACATGGGCATGCTCCCGGTTCTAGGAAAATGCTTGCGTATTAGTGCGGGACTACCTGAGGAAAATGAAGGTTTTATGCGAGCAATTCGGGAGATCGGCGCAGGAACTGCGCAGAGTTAAGCCTAAATAATATGAGGCGGATAGTGAATTAGCCGCAATTGTGTCATTGAAATTCGAGAGGAGATCACTATGCGAGAAGCTTTTATCGAACGGAAAACTAAGGAAACAGAAATCCGTGTTCGTATGAACCTTGACGGAACAGGAGAGGCTCAAGTTAAGACGGGAATCGGTTTCTTTGATCATATGCTGACAGCCTTTGCCCGATTTGCCTATGTTGATCTCATTCTTGAGGCAGTTGGTGATTTAGAGGTGGATCCTCATCATACAATTGAGGATTGTGGTATTGTGTTGGGACAAGTTTTACGAGAGGCCTGCGGCGATAAAGTGGGGATCGAGCGATTCGGTGAGACCCTTCTACCTATGGACGAAGCCCTTGTTCAAGTGGCCTTGGATCTCTCCAATCGTGCCTATCTAGTATGGGATGTAGATTGTCCAGATGGGATGGTCGGCGAGTTTCCGGTCGAAATGGCTGAAGAATTTTTTCGAGCTTTAGCGGTCCAGAGCGGACTCACCCTACATATAAGGCAACTTTCTGGGAAGAATCGCCATCATATTTTGGAAGCTGTCTTTAAAGGGGTGGGGAGAGCTCTTGGACTGGCCCTACGCCTGAATACTCGTTATAGTGGCATCCTTTCGACAAAAGGAGTTTTATAATTAAAATAGCGTCCCGGGAGGAATAAAAATTGATAGGTATTGTAGATTATGGACGAGGAAACTTAAGAAGTGTGGAAAAGGCTTTGGAAAAGGTCGGTTTTGAGGCCTTGATTATGACGTCCCCTGAGGAGTTGGACCGAGTAGATGGACTCATACTTCCGGGAGTCGGGGCGTTTGCCGATGCGATGGAGGCTTTAAATAGTGGGGGATGGACTCTACCTATCACCCAATTTGCCCGCGCTGGTCGTCCTTTTCTGGGGATTTGTCTGGGGATGCAGGTTCTCTTTGAGGTCGGGGAAGAACATGGTGAGCACTCCGGATTAGGACTATTAGCCGGCCGTGTGATCAAATTTCCGCCCGGCGGTAAGGTTCCCCATATGGGCTGGAACAGCTTAAAGCTGGAACAACCTTCCCGCTTGTTAGAAGGGATTCCGAACGAATCCTATTTCTATTTTGTTCATTCGTATTATGCAGAGCCAAGTGAGAAGAGTGATATAATAGCTACCAGTGACTATGGGGTTGTTTTTCCTGCAGTTGTAGGCAAAGATAATGTCTGGGGGGCTCAATTTCACCCAGAAAAATCAAGTCCCTGGGGACTTCAACTACTGACGAATTTTGGAAAGTGGGTGAATGACGATGCTGCTCTTTCCAGCCATTGACCTAAAAGAAGGGAAAGCGGTGCGTCTGTTACAGGGGCGGATGGAGGATTCTACGGTTTACGCCAATAACCCTGTTGATGTGGCGAAGGATTTTGAGAGTCAAGGTGCCCAGTATTTACATGTAGTAGATCTGAACGGCGCTTTTACCGGAAAGCCGGTTAATGATGAGATGATCCGAAAAATCGTGGGGAGCGTTTCTCTAAAAGTTCAAGTGGGCGGAGGAATCCGGACTATGGAGCGGATCACAGAACTCTTGGATTTGGGGGTTGAGCGGGTCATTTTAGGGACGATAGCTGTCAAAAACCCGGATTTAGTTGCCGAAGCCGCGCGTCGTTATGGAGAACGAATCGTCGTGGGGATTGATGCCCTGGGCGGTTGGGTCGCGGTTCAAGGCTGGGCGGAAGCGACAGAAATGCTGGCGCTAGATTTGGCCTTGGCCATGAAAGACGTGGGGATTAAGCACGTGGTTTTCACAGATATCGCCCGCGATGGAATGCTGCAGGGACCCAATATTGAAAGTACAGTCCATTTGGCTCGGGAAACGGGCTTAAGTATAATAGCGTCAGGCGGGATTTCCACCTTAGCTGACCTGCGTTATTTGCAGAACGAGGCACTGAGGGGAGTCTCTATCGAAGGAGCTATTACAGGAAAAGCGCTCTATAGTGGGGCATTTACCCTGCAAGAAGCACTGGAAGCCACTCGCGCTGAGGGGATCTACGGGGAAAATAAGAACGGGGGCGAATGACATGTTAAGTAAGCGGATCATTCCCTGTTTAGACGTCCATGACGGGCGTGTGGTCAAGGGGACCAACTTCGTACAGTTGCGTGATGCAGGTGATCCGGTGGAACTTGCAGCTCTCTATGACAGAGAAGGTGCCGATGAGTTGATTTTCCTGGATATAACCGCATCATCGGATAAGCGAGAAACTATGGTAGATGTAGTGCGTCGAACGGCTGAACAAGTCTTCATTCCCTTCACGATCGGGGGCGGACTGCGGACGATCGAAGATATTCGCCGCATGCTCCGGGCTGGGGCGGATAAAATCGCTCTTAACACCTCAGCGGTTCAGAATCCTCGTCTCATTCAAGAAGGGGCTCATGCCTTCGGAAGCCAGTGTATCGTGTTAGCCGTTGATGCTCGAAGCACAGCACCAGGTAAATGGGAAGTGTATATTCACGGGGGGAGAACGGCGACGGGCAAGGATGTTTTGGAATGGGTTGCGGAGGCGGAAGCTCTGGGCGCAGGAGAGATCCTCTTAACCTCCATGGACCGCGACGGAACCAAGGTCGGGTATGAGCTAGAACTGACCAGGGCCGTGAGTCGAGCGGTCTCCCTGCCCGTCATTGCGAGCGGTGGGGTAGGAACCTTAGAGCATTTAGCGGAAGGGCTCACCCTTGGGGAAGCGGACGCTGTCTTAGCGGCTTCGATCTTTCATTACAAGGAGTACAGTATTGAGGAAGCCAAGCGCTATTTATCAGAGCAGGGGATTTTGGTGCGTAAAACAAGCGGACTTGTGTGACCCTGCGCTCGGTGCTGACGACTTTGTCCACCAAGTAGGGCACATCATACCTATTCCGCATACCCAGAGACGTCGCACTGTGTAACACTGCGTCCCGGGCTTTTAACGGGAGAAATGTATGACACCGTACCACGAACTACGATTGAATAGGAAGGTAGAGATACGAATGGATGCAAATGAAATAGAAACTTTAGATTTATCCGGGATTCGCTGGGATGCTCACGGGCTTGTTCCTGCGATCGTCCAAGATGTGGAGACCAAGGCCGTTTTGATGCTTGCATACATGAATGAAGAGTCTTTGCGCCGGACGTTACGTGACCGCAAGGCCTGTTATTTCAGTCGAAGTCGGCAATCCCTGTGGTTGAAAGGGGAAACCTCCGGGCATTTCCAGGAGATCGTAGACATTAAATTTGACTGCGATCAGGATGCCTTGCTTCTGACAGTGCAACAAACTGGAATGGCATGCCATGAAAACCATTTTTCGTGTTTTCATTATGATCTGGCTAGCGATGGATTTAAGATCATTGGAGAGGCAGAAGTAAGGCCAGAGCCCTCATTGGGGAGAACTTTAGAACTATTGAGCGATGTGATTCATTCTCGCAACCTTGAACGACCAGAAGGGGCTTATACTACCTATCTGTTCGAAAAGGGTATCGATAAGATTCTAAAAAAAGTCGGCGAGGAAAGCGCAGAAGTGATTATAGCTGCTAAGAATGCTGATGCGGAAGAGATTAAATGTGAAGCGTCGGATCTGTTTTATCATGTCTTAGTAATGCTGGAAGAGCGCGGAGTCGGCATTGAAGAGGTTGGTAGAGAGTTGCTAAAAAGGCGGAAGTAAGATGACTTTATATAAGAACAAGGCTGGGAGCAATTAGCTTCCAGCCTTGTTCTATATAAAGCCACTAACCCGCGGCTTTCGTCAAAATTGATGTCAAACCCTTATTAAGCAAGGGTTCCTTACTTAAAACTCAGTATTGATATCACCAATATGTTAAAATAGTTAGGAAAAGTTATGAAAAGGAGCCGAAAGATATGGGGAATAAAAGATTTGAAACTGTTTACTCGCAAGGATTGTGCGAAGTCTATAAAATAAAAGTTGATATGGAAACGGGAGTGAACTATATATATGCGACCAATTGGGTGGGCGTTGGATTAACAGTGATGCTAGATACAGAGGGTAAACCTGTAATAACAAGCAAAGAGATTCTCTCTGCGATGCAACGACGGACTTGGTGGGAAAGAATCTTCGATTAATTTATTGACCATCTCGATCCCCGACCCTCAAAATTTGCAATCTTGCAAATGGGTTAGCAGTTCTTTATGTGTTCGGAGTAGAAATTGAACATCTTCCCTAGGTATTTTTTCTAATGCTATAATCATCGCTCTATATGATAGTCCATCCTGGATGGACTTATTAGATAACTCTTGACCTTTAGCAGTTAATATTAAATGGACTTCCCTTCGGTCTTCACTAGCTGTCGCTCTCTCAACAAAATCTAAGTTAACAAGACCGTCTACATTAACGCTGATCGTACTTTTGGGGAGTTGTAACTTGTCCGCTATCTCTTTTTGAGTTATTTTAGGAGAAGAGTTAATCGTATTTAAAATTCCCATTTGTTGTAACGTAAGGCCTAAACTAGTAGCATTTTGCAAAGAGAATTTTGTTAGACTTTTACAGATTGTAATAAATGATTGAACAACCTCTGCGGCTTGCTTAACCTTGATATGGTTGTAATCCATAACGCTACCCTCCACTTATAGTAATATAGTTCACTACTAAACAGTTCTGGTATGAACTATATTATCCCCGCTTCGAGGAGTTGTCAATTAACCATTAGATCTTAACGCGCTAAACTTGCCCCCTATTACTGTGAAATAAGCTTAGGAGAGGATTAATAATGCTTGTAAAGAAATCTGTATCAATTGTAATACTTAATTATGACATTTGTTTCGTCTGAACAGTATATTAAACTTGGATTTAAGATAAATACGTAACAAAGCTGGAAGTGCATATTACACATGCTTCCAGCTTCTTCTCAAAGAAACTGAAATATCTATTTTTAAAAGAAGGAATAGTCTGGATTTTGACGAATTAAATAGCGTCATGATACGGAAGTTTTATTACCGTAATGTGGTCAATGACGAAAAACATCATAAGGTTATTTTGGGCGCTTGCTCGATTAGTCGCCTTGTAATGAACAACGTTCAGAGGAGATAAGAGGGGGAAAGAAAGATGAGTATGAACGAAGGGAGAAAGAAATTAAATGGGGCAAACATTTTATTAGAAACCCTGGAAAAGGAAGGTGTTGACCTTATTTTCGGTTATCCTGGTGGAGTATTGCTACCGTTATATGATGCGCTGTTAGATAGTCCCATTCGGCATATACTAGCGCGTCATGAACAGGGGGTGGTGCATGCTGCCGATGGTTATGCCCGTGTAACTGGGAAAGTAGGAGTATGTTTAGCAACATCTGGCCCCGGGGCGACGAATCTGGTAACCGGTATTGCCAATGCCTATATGGACTCCATTCCCTTAGTGGTTTTGACCGGTCAGGTTGTTACTACGTTGCTTGGAACAGACTCCTTTCAAGAAGCGGATATTACTGGGATCACAACGCCTATTACCAAGCACTCATATTTGGTGAAGGATGCAAGGGAAATCCCACGGATTGTCAAAGAGGCCTTTTACCTTGCGGGAACAGGCCGACCAGGTCCAGTACTCATCGATCTTCCGAAGGACGTTTTGGCTATGGAAGTCGAACCCTTTCCCGCCGAAATGAACTTAAGGGGATACCAAGTACCTGGCAGGGGCGACAGCGCTAAGATTACTGAAGTGGCCAAGGCGCTCTCAGAATGCCGCAAGCCTGTAATTTATGCCGGGGGTGGCGTGATTACGGCAGGTGCCGAAGGAGTTTTGAGGCAGTTGGTTGAAAAAGCTTCGTTGCCAGTGGTCACGACGTTGATGGGGATTGGATGTCTCCCTTTTGGGCATCCCAATCTATTAGGTATGGTGGGCTTACACGGAGCCGTGGCGGCAAACTATGCAGTGGATGATTGTGATTTGCTACTTGCGGTGGGGGTACGGTTTGATGACCGTGTGACAAGTGGCCTGGGCCATCTTTTTGCTACTAAAGCGAAAATCATTCATATTGACATTGATCTTGCGGAGATCGCCAAAGTGGTAAGAACGCATATCCCAATCGTTGGAGATGCTCGCCTAGTTCTGGAAGAAGTGTTGGATAACCTTGGAAAATTTACTCTTCCTCAAGCGGCTGACTGGTGGGAACGATTGCGTGTTTGGAAGAACGATTATCCTATGAGGTATGACAAGGACAGACTGACACCCCAGATGGTGATTGAATGTATGGGAGAACTTGCTGGTGAGGACACGATGGTTGTAACGGATGTAGGACAGCATCAAATGTGGGCTGCGCAATTTTATCCGATTGCGAAGTCACGCAATTTTGCGACTAGTGGTGGGCTTGGGACGATGGGCTTTGGTCTTCCGGCCGCAGTAGGTGCTCAAATAGCCCGTCCGAACGATTTGGTCGTTTTGATTACTGGAGACGGTTCTTTTCAGATGTGCATTCAGGAACTTGCGACAATTGTTCAGAATAAACTTCCCATCAAAATAGTTCTCCTAAACAACGGAGTTCTTGGAATGGTTCACCAACTGCAGAAGTTTTTTTATGGGGGGAGGTATAGTCAAACTGACCTCCATGCCAATCCGGATTTTGTCAAAGTAGCGGAGGCCTACGGAATTCGTGGCATTCGTGTTGATTCTTTTGAGCAGGTACGCAGTGCAATTGCGGAGGCAATCGACTATCCCGGACCAGTGCTGTTAGATTTTATAATCTCGCCGGACGAAGATGTTTTGCCAATAGTTCCGCCGGGTAAACCCATTACGGAAATGCTGGGGAGGTAAAAAACATGTTGCATACACTTGCGGCCCTTGTGGAGAACCATCCTGGCGTTTTGAGCCGGGTGGCTGGATTATTCGCTCGCCGAGCCTATAACATTGATAGTCTTTCCGTTTGTCAAACAGAAGATCCTGAACTTTCGCGGATGACGATTGTCGTACATGGAGATGATCAGGTTATCGAGCAAGTGAGAAATCAACTCAATAAACTGGTGATTGTACACTCCGTCACCGATTTGACGGCCGAGAGTGTTGTTGAGCGAGAATTGGCGTTAATACGTATCAAGGTCAGCTCGGAAACACGATCAGAGGTTCTCCAGACGATCGGAATTTTTCGAGGACGAGTTGTGGATATGGGAAGAACCAATCTTACCGTTGAGTTAACGGGAGACGTTGACAAGATTGATGGGTTCGTCAAGGCGATTCGTCCTTACGGGTTATTAGAGTTGGTTCGAACTGGAAAGATTGCTATTATGCGGTCTGAAATCTAAATTAACAAATTCAGGGTAAGGCTAGTCGCTATAGTGCAAAGAAGAGAACTAGCCAAGCTGTGAGAAGCGACTGCGTGGCCTTGACAATGTTGGAACAATTGGAATATCATGATAGCATAAATAGTTTAAGCATATGGATATTGGTTAAAATATTAATAACAACTGTGAAAAGGATAGTAATAAAGGACTTGGGTTTTAGAGACATAATCCTCGGGTGAAAGATTATGACGAAGGTTTTTTATGAAGATCACCTTGGAGTTGGGCAGCTGAAATAATTTAAGCTGTTCCGTAGTCATACGTTACATGGTTTAAGCGATTGATGGCTTGTTTTCTTTAATTATCCATCAATAAAAAGGGTGGTACCGCGGATAATCCGTCCCTAAGTCATTGACTTAGGGACTTTTTAGCGTTATTCGCTCGTCATTATTAGCTCAACACGAAAGGAAGATGATTATGTCTAACTTCAAACCGCTTTCGGATCTGCCGATAGCTAAAAAGGAAATCGAAATAGCCGATTACTGGAACGATCACGCGATACTGGATAAAAGCATCGAAATACGGGAAGGTAAAACACCCTTCGTATTCTATGAAGGCCCTCCTACAGCCAACGGCAAGCCTGGAATACACCACGTCATAGCCAGAACCTTAAAGGATTCAGTTTGTAGATACAAAACTATGCAGGGTTATCAAGTCAAGCGTAAAGCTGGCTGGGATACTCATGGTCTTCCTGTGGAGATCGAAGTGGAGAAGCAACTTAAACTTTCCAACAAGCAAGATATTGAAGCCTATGGAATTGCTGAGTTCAATCAAAAATGTCGAGAGTCTGTGTTCAGCTATGAGGCGCAATGGCGAGAAATGACCAAGCGTATGGGATATTCAATCGATTTAGACCATCCGTATGTCACACTTGATAATAATTATATTGAGAGCGTCTGGTGGATCCTTGATCAGTTTTTCAAACAAGGTTTGATCTATGAAGGACACAAAATCCTGCCTTATTGCTCACGCTGTGGAACGGGATTGGCTTCCCACGAAGTAGCCCAGGGCTATAAGGTAATAAAGAGTAACACCGTCGTCGTTAAGTTCAAGCGAAAAGATGCCGAAGAGTACTTCCTGGTCTGGACGACAACGCCCTGGACGCTTCCGTCGAACGTGGCGCTGACTGTGAATCCTCGCGAAGTCTACCTGAAGGTCAGGCAAAATGAGGAAATATATTATGTTTCCAAGACTTTATCCCAAAAAGTGTTGGGAGAAGAGTTTGAAGTTCTGGAAGAAGTCTTGGGGAAAGATCTTGAGTTGGTAGAATATGAGCAGTTAATGCCTTTTGTAAAAGCGGAAAAGAAAGCCTTTTACGTTACGGTAGCTGATTATGTAACGACGGAGGATGGAACGGGAATTGTCCACACCGCCCCTGCTTTTGGGGAGGATGATTATAATACTGGGCGCAGGTATAATTTGCCGGTGCTTCAGCCCGTCGATGAAACCGGGAAATTTGTAACCACACCATGGCAAGGTAGTTTTGTCATGGATGCAGATCTCGATATCATCAAATGGCTGCACGGAGAAGGCAAACTATTTAAGAAAGAAAAAATGGAGCATAACTATCCTCACTGTTGGAGATGTCAGACCCCACTCCTTTATTATGCCAAACCAAGTTGGTATATCGAAGTCACCAAATTTAAAGATAAATTGGTTGAGAACAACAATCGTGTTGAGTGGTATCCTGATTATGTCGGAGAAAAAAGGTTTGGCAATTGGTTGGAAAACGCCAATGACTGGGCTTTATCCAGAAGCCGCTATTGGGGAACACCGCTGAATATCTGGAGATGTGATTGCGGACACACCACATCTATTGGCTCTCGAAAAGAGCTGGTAGAGAATGCAGTGGAAACGCTGGAGGAAGCGACCATTGAATTGCACCGGCCCTTTGTGGATGATATTCACCTTAAGTGCGCGAAATGTGGCGCAACCATGACCAGGGTGAAAGATGTCATTGATTGCTGGTTTGACAGTGGCTCGATGCCTTTTGCCCAGCATCACTATCCGTTTGAAAATAGCGAGAACTTTGATCAACTCTTTCCCGCCGATTTCATCTGTGAAGGCATTGACCAGACGAGGGGATGGTTCTATTCTCTCCTCGTGATCTCAACCTTTATCAAGGGAGTCGCGCCCTATAAAAAAGTACTAGTTAATGATTTGATCCTTGATAAGGATGGGCATAAGATGTCGAAGTCCAAAGGAAATACAGTTGATCCCTTTGAGCTGTTCGATCAATATGGAGCGGATGCTTTAAGATGGTATTTACTCTATGTTTCTCCAGCCTGGACTCCTACTAAATTTGATATCGAAGGGCTCAAGGAAGTACAAAGTAAGTTTTTTAGCACAATGAGAAATGTATACGCTTTCTTTTCCTTGTATGCCAATACGGATAAGCTTGATCCGAGAGACTTCTTTATCGATTACCAGGATCGACCGGAACTCGATCAATGGGTCCTGTCCAAGTACAATAGCCTTCTCAAAGGCGTTGAGTCGGATCTGAGTGTCTTGGATCAAAATAAAGCAGTGAGGAAGATTACTGAGTTTGTCAATGAGGATCTTTCAAACTGGTATATAAGACGTTCGCGCAGACGCTTCTGGGGCACAGAACTTACAAATGACAAGAAAGCGGTCTACAATACGACCTATGAAATACTTGTGGGCTTATCTAAGCTTGTGGCTCCTTTTGCACCCTATATTTCCGAAGAACTCTATTGTAGCTTGACCAATGAGCTATCCGTTCATCTAGCAGATTACCCTGTGGCCAATTTACTGTTGATCGATGGCGAGTTGGAGACTAGAATGGATCTGGTGAGGAATCTAGTGGGCCTAGGCAGGTCGGCAAGGGAACAAGTGAAGATCAAGGTGCGACAACCTGTCCAAGAGATCTTGATTGACGGTAAATATGAGCAGCTAATAGACTACATGCTTCCATTAATCCAGGAAGAACTTAATGTTAAGGCGGTTGTGTTTGCCAAGGATTTAAGCCAGTATATGCACTTTAGCCTAAAGCCTAATTTCAAAGTGGCAGGGTCTATCTTTGGATCTAAGGTGAAATCCTTAGGCAAAGTACTGGCAGCCCTTGACGCCGCTTCCGTTGTGCCTAGATTAGAAGCTGGAGAAACGATACCGATAGAAGTTGAGGGTGAAGTTGTAGACCTAGTTAAGGATTATGTAATCACCACGATCGCGGCCAAAGAAGGCTTTACAATGACCGTAGAGGATAATTTATTCGTAATACTTGATACGACGCTTAGCAAAGAGCTGATCGATGAAGGATATGCGAGGGAGTATGTCTCCAAGGTGCAGCAAATGAGAAAAAATAACGGCTATGAAATGATGGACAGGATCAAAATATATTTTGATGGGGATGAGGAAATAGCTGAGGCCGTCAAACGATATGAGGACTATATCAAAAAAGAAACGTTAGCAGACAATATAGAGAGAATCAATGATGCTAGCTTGGAAATGCAGAACCTCAATGGTCATGAGACAGGCTTAAAGCTTGAAAAATTGTTATAAATTATTGGATATTTTACAAACAAGGCCGGAAGCGTTTTAGCTTCCAGCCTTGTTTGTAAACCTATGATCTAATTTCGAGACAGCCACTCGTATAAGCGGATGTTCCTTGTTCAGCTTTAGCTGAACAAGTACACTAATCGATACTAATCTTTAATCCGGATAATCTCTCAGAGGGTTGAACGAGAACCATTTGGTTAGGTTGACTAAATTGGAACTGATAGGATTCTCCGGAAGTCTGCCCGATAACTGTTTTCCAGCTGAAATTATTCGTGGCAACACGTGGGTCACCGCCTCCGTCAGGACCACTTGTCCATGCTACAACAGCATCCGGATCAACGACGCAAGGTGCTTCCAGCATGAGTGGATTACCATCGGTCATCACGGCAACTTGTTGGATTTGGTTGGAGGTATTGGTGAGGACTGTTGTCGCTAATCCTTTTTGAGATAAAATACCACTCCCGAGGAAGCGCACATCATATTTAAGGTCTGTGGGAAAGGCAAGGAGATTTTCACTTTCAACCGATAAACAATCGCCGGGCTCAAGCTCAAAGACTGAAACGTGATATGCATTTTTTGCTAAATATATTATCCCTGAACCTTCAACCATCATAAGTTCAACATTTTCACCTGTTAATTTTCGTTTAGCCAAGCCCAACAGAGCATTCATTGTACCTCCACCATTATTTGGTCCTAATAACATTTTATCAAAGGTAAAGTTACCTTTAAAGGCAACCATGGCACCTTTCTTAGCGCAAAATTTGCCATTGCCTTCTACTTTACAACATAATTCTTCCTCGGTATTAAATTTGAACAATTCGACAATCTCCTTCTCGTATAATATCTATATCATTCAATTCAAAAGATATTTCTTTAAGTAAATATATAACATAAATTCCTTAGATTCAATATGACTTTAAGACTCCTCGTAGTTTGTGGGCCCTGATTCTATTCACTATGGCTTGCAGGGCAAAATATGTGGTATGCTGAGATTAAGATCAGAGAATAGCGCGAAGGTGGTTATGGTATGTTTAAAATTACTGAGGATTGTATCGAGAATAAACTCATGACGGAGTACTTTAGCTCAGATGCTAGAAGAGATACTGAGGAATTCGAACAGTTGATCAAAAAATTTGAGGCTGAACCACAGTATAAATTTCGAATGCGGGATTTAGACCAAGTTGTCTATTATATCGGCTACTCAGATGACTGTACAAGTAAGAGTGGATTCGATCCGTTAGATATGTATGGAGAGTATTTTGGTTGCCTCGATATCCAATATCTAAATGCAAAAGGGGAGTATGAGAGATTGTAGCTTTATACAACTGCCAAATAAAGATAGAGATAGGTAACATTGCGAAAACAAGGCTGGAAGTGATATTTCCAACCTTGTTTCCATTTGATTAGAATTATTTTATATAACAGGAGGAATATATGGCATTTTTAGAGAATTGTGTAAGGTAAGATGCTATCTGTAAGGATGTGTAATATGGAAAAGGTAAAATTTCTTTCAAAGAAACGACTAAGACAGGGGATGTTTATCTCAGTACTTATAGTGATTCTTGCTTGTGCCACTGTACTGATTGTCAACAAAACCGTTGAGTCAGCTGGTACACAATACATAGTAAAGGCACAAGACGTTCCAAACGCGGATGCCATTCTCGTTTTAGGCGCTTATGTTCTTCCAAGCGGAACTGTATCGGATATGCTAAATGATCGATTAACTGTAGGATACGAACTATACGAGCAAGGGAAGGCACCTAAATTATTAGTGAGTGGGGATCATGGACGTAAGGATTACGATGAAGTTAATTCCATGAAAAACTTCTTAAAAAATAAAGGTGTACCAAGTCAGGATATTTTCATGGATCATGCTGGTTTTAGCACCTATGAGAGCGTGTACAGAGCTAGGAATATTTTCAAAGTCCAAAAGGTTATTATTGTTACTCAGCAATATCATCTTATGCGAGCAGTCTTTGATGCAAGGGAGTTGGGTCTGGAAGCCTATGGAGTTGCTTCTGACCAACGTGATTATGGACGGGCTATGAATGTGTATAAAACTAGAGAAATTGCAGCTAGAAACAAGGATTTCTTGTGGGCAAGAATACTTAAACCTGAACCAACCTTTTTAGGAGATTCAATACCTGTTTTTGGTGACGGCAAAGCGACGGATGATAAATAGGTCGCCAAAGTATGGCATGAACTTTTCAGAAATCAACAGAGTGGGGTAGGTAGAATCGCCAAATTAGAATTATCGCTGAAATTGTTGACTTTATATGTATGGATTTGTAGACCGCTTGGAATACTAGTGTTAACTTGAAAATGGAGGTTTTTAATATGGGAGACAAAAGTCCTAAGAACAAGGAAAAAAAGAAGAAGAAGTCTGAGAAGAAAGTTATCCCACCAATACTTTAATAGTTCCGGCAGAAATTCCAAGCAAGGGCCTCGATTTGATAGTCTAGGCTCTTTTTACATGTGTGTTACTATGTCAGTCAGAAAGTGCTCCACGTAGCAAAATGTTCGGTTCTGATTGTAAAATAAGTGGGTTAAACGCAAAAACAGCCATATTGGCTGTTTTTGCATTTGAAGAAAGTCAGGCGGAAGGGTGAAGATATAATTACTGTACAATCACGCGCCGTGCGCCATAATACTTACTAGACCAATACTGACTATCTATACTTGCGTAAGAAACACCGCTATTTGAAGAATTAATCATCATGCCATCCCCTATATAAATGCCAACGTGAGATGGACCTATCTGATAGGTTGAAAAGAAAACCAAGTCTCCAGTCTGTAAGCTATCTTTCGAAACACTCTGTCCTTGGCTATATTGATCCCAAGTTACCCTAGCAAGGTTGATCCCAAAGTGTCCATAGACATACTGTACGTAGCTAGAGCAGTCAAATTGTGGATATGTTCCTCCCCAAGTATAGGGTACTCCAAGAAAATTTGAGGCAAAGGATAGCAACTGTCCCACCTGTCCATTTAATTTAACAGGAGCGCTAGACGCTTGTTGACCTCGGCTCAGTAATTCGGCATTTGTTATAGAATTGTCCAATTCAGTCTGCTTTGCCAGTGCTACAGTGAGCCCGTCTGATAATAGCTGTTTAGACTGTATTTCAACCGTTAGTTTCTTTGTTTCGATTTGTTCTAAGTTTTGCTTTGTCTTAATTACTTCGGAATTTGCGGTTACCTTGGCTTTCAGATCTCTATAGTAGCTAAGAATTGTATCGACATAGGAACTTCTACTTATCAAGTCATCAATACTTGTCGAGCTAACCAACCAGCTAACATACGTTAGATTGGGATTATCCCCTTCTACGTACTGCTTTCTAATGTAGTTCCCTAGAGTTTCTGTATCTTTCTTTTGCTGTTCAACTAACGCTTGTTCCTCAACGTTTAATTTCGCAATTGTTTGTGTATGTTGAGTCAAAGCGATGTTATCCTGATCAATAACCTTTTTTAATTCATCAATTGATGCTTGGATCGACTCTGCCGGACTTAAGACTGAGTCTCCTGGTAAGTTCTGCCCGGTTGTAAGACCCAGAAGAGAACTAGATCCGTTATTCGCAGTACTGAAGTTGTCATAAAGTGAAGTGGCATAAACTGGTTGGATGGGGGAACAAATTAAAATGGGTACAATAATACCCATAAATAAACGCTTAATCATAAAAACTCCTTCTTAATTCTATGGATAATTTCTACTAAATAGTTCCAAAAAGTAAGAACGCGGTCTGTTTCACTTCAATAATATACTGCAGTTTTAGTGGATTTGCAAGAATTGCCCATAGTTATTGCTGATCTTGAACGAGTAATTCAAACAATATTAGTTGAGAAGTTAATATGTGGGTATCTCAAGATCTACTCATTTTGCTATGTAAGTGCATCAGCTAAGTCTGGATATTTTGTCAAAATGGTTTGAAGTTGAAGCGTGTGCTCTGCTTCTGCTTGAGTATATGCCGAATCAGAATATAGTTTCGTCACAGCTTGTTCTAAGGGCGTTGCAGTTGGATTTTCGATGAAAACGTACCATTTCCCGTCCTTTCTAATGAGTGGAAGAACATCGAGAAAAGGAACGGGCTCATTAATATCCTTAAACATCAACGTATAGCTGATCAGATAGAGTGCATAGTCTGAGGAATTCACCGACTGACTCGTATAGAGGGGATGATCCTTATACCCTCGAACCTTTGAGTGAAAGGCATTTGTCACCATTGGAGTATAGTGTTCTTGTTGATAAAAAAGTGGGGCCATCGTGGTTGCATCGTCCTTCAATAATAAATCCGCATAAAAACTGTCCAATACGTGTTCAGGGGTATCCTGAAGAAACGTAAGGCACTCTTGTTGTGGGCTTGTGAAGGAGTTTCCCCCAGTAGTCTGAATTAGCCCAGCGTACCGGGTTAAAACAATAGATAGGGCGAGAATAAAGAATATAACGAACAAAAGCAATAGTCTTTTCATTGATTAATACCTCCATAGCTTTTTGATATAAGTCCCCAATAATTGGACACCCCATGGTACATTTTTAGCTTATGCACGCTTTGTAGGTCTGATGAAGATTTTTATTTTATAACAAGAGGAATATATCGAATTTTGGCGAATTATATAAAAACTGAGAGGAAAGTGAATTTATGTGACAGGAAAAACGCATGTTGCCATTGGTTTCGCTGTTGCAGTTGCCAGTGGGCGCTTAATGCAACCAACTAGCCTTGAAAATTACCCCAATCTACTTTTACAAGAAGGGCCATCTTCGACCGCAGTGATACAATTAGTGGCAATGGCTATAGCTGTATGGGTGGGTTCTATGGCCCCGGATCTGGATCAACCTGGAAGCACTTTAAGCCGTGATATCGGTGGGCCGTTAGGAAAAACGAAAGTCACGGCGTTTGTAGGAGGCTTAAGTCTTATATTTCTAGCGACTCGTTTGCCAGCGATATTAAGCTCTATGCCTTATATCCGGGTGGGATTTCTTTTCGTAGGGTGCATCCTTTTGTTGATGGCAATTTTGAAGCATCGTGGTCTTACTCACTCCTTGTTAGGTATGGGGTTGGCGTGTATGGCGGTACATTGGGGTTTGCTAGTATTGTTGGAAGATGGCGTTAGTTTTGCTCCGAGTCTTTTTCTCCCTTTTTGTATTGGTTATGGGGCTCACCTTGTTGCAGACAGCTTTACTACTAGCGGTATTGCTCCATTGTATCTGCCCTTTGTTCCAATGACTCAGAAACATTGGCATTTGCCACTTCATATTCGGACGGGATCATTTATAGATATAGTGGTATTGCGATTCGGATCAATATTTCTCACTATAGTTGGATTTACTGCACTGATCTGGAAAGTTTAACTCCATAAAAAACTTAGACCCCGCAAATAATTGCGGGGTTTCTGCTTTGTTGGAAGTTCATGTATAATAAAGATAAAATTGTAGAGGGAGGTAAATAAAGTGGCTTATTATTTTGAGGATGCTTCGAGAACGTTTAGTGAATACTTATTAATTCCCAATTTGACGAGAATGGACTGCATTCCTAGTAATGTTAGTCTGACAACACCGATTGTTAAGTTCCAAAAGGGAGAAAAACCCTCTTTGGAATTAAAAGTCCCTTTTGTCTCAGCAATTATGCAGTCGGTTTCAGACGATAATTTAGCAGTAGCTTTAGCAAAGTGTGGTGGGTTGGCCTTTGTTTTCTCATCACAACCGATTATGGAACAGGTAGAGATGATTAAGAAGGTAAAGAAATTTAAAGCAGGTTTTGTAGTCAGTGATGCAAATTTGACGCCAGAACATACCTTGCAGGATGTCATCGCCTTAAAAGAACGGATGGGTCATTCGACAATTGCCATTACAGAGGATGGCTCACCTGTGAAAAAGTTATTGGGGCTTGTGACAACGAGAGATTACAGAATCAGTAGAGATAATATGGACAAAAAAGTAAAGGAATTCATGACTCCTTTCTCAAGACTCACTATGGGAAAGGAAGGGATCAGTCTTAGCGAAGCCAATGATTTAATTTGGGAAAAAAAGTTAAACTGTTTACCAATTATAGATAGCAGCCAAAACCTTTGTTATTTCGTTTTTAGAAAAGATTATGATGCCCATAAAAATAATCCTCTGCAATTATTAGACTCAGACAAGAGATTTATAGTTGGAGCTGGCATAAATACCAAGGATTATAAGGAAAGAGTACCTGAATTAGTGAAAGCAGGTGCAGACATCCTCTGTGTTGATTCGTCAGACGGATATAGTGAGTGGCAGAAAGAAACCATAGAGTTCGTGAAAAAAGAATTCAACGATCAAGTGAAAGTTGGCGGGGGGAATGTTGTTGACCAAGCAGGGTTTAGGTATTTGGTCGAAGCAGGTGCCGATTTTATTAAAGTGGGTATCGGTGGAGGGTCGATTTGTGTAACTAGGGAACAAAAAGGAATCGGGAGAGGTCAGGCTACAGCTGTTATCGACGTTGCTAAGGCGAGAGATGATTATTATAAAGAGACTGGTATTTATGTCCCCATATGTTCTGATGGGGGAATCGTCCATGATTATCACACTATTTTAGCAATAGCCATGGGTGCTGACTTTATTATGATGGGAAGGTATTTTGCCAGATTTGATGAAAGTCCAGGCAAAAAGGTGAAATTAGGAAACAATTACGTCAAAGAATATTGGGGAGAAGGATCTAACAGGGCCCGAAACTGGCAAAGGTATGATTTTGGAGAAGGCTCTAAACTCAGTTTTGAAGAGGGCGTTGACAGTTATGTTCCCTATGCCGGTCGATTAAAGGATAATTTAGAATTGACTTTGAGTAAAATCAGGTCAACAATGTGTAGCTGCGGAGCAATTTCTATCGAAGAATTACAAAAGACGGCCAGAATGAGCCTCGTTTCTTCAACCAGCATAATTGAAGGTGGCGCCCATGATGTTATCTTGAAAGAAAATAATTATTAAAATAATGATCTAATCACTTGGTTGAAGCATCGTTCTAGTCGTTATGTGGCGATAAATCTTGGACCCCGTGATAAATAAGGTCAAAAAGCTGTTCAAGGTCTTGTTCTTCGACGCACGAAAAGGCAACCCTTACATCTCTTTCCCCAAGGGCAATAACACCCACACCATATTGCTCAAGTAGGTGGACGCGCAAAGCGTCTGCCTTTACTTTTTTGAGTTTAAGACACATGAAGTACCCTGAATTAAACGGATAGAAGTCCCAGGCATCAGTATATGCGCCATGTTCGAGTATCTGTTTGACCTTGCAGGCCCGTTTTTTTAATATCTCGAATTTTTCTTGTTTTTGAGTTTGAAAATCTTTCGATTTGAGGGCATTCAAGACGAATGTTTGTGCCGGATGAGAAGCGCTGGAAATCGTTCCTCGAATAATACCTAAAGTCTTTTGCTCTAAGGCATTTAAGACAACTGGATACTCGCACCCATAAGTAATGAATCCTACACGCAAGCCCCACACAAAGTCTTCTTTTGTAGCTCCATCCACTTTGATGACTAATATTCTAGGATGAAGGTTGGTGATCCGGGCAAACAGTGATTCTTTAATGGAGTTTTCATAAAATAATCCAAAATAGGCATCATCGATTACAACTGCCAAGTTCATTCCTTGGAGGGCAACTTCTCTCAGGGCCTCAATGATCTCCGTTGCCTCTTGTTCATTCGGAGTATAACCGGTTGGGTTATTTGGGAAGTTAAGCAATAAAATTGCCTTGCCGTGGTCTTTCTGGGAAAGTAAGGCTTCTTTCATACCTAGAGTATTAAAGGCTCCTCCCTCGGTATAAAAAGGAAATGTAATTTTATTAGCCCCTCTACGAACCCCAAAGATAAGGTTATAATTACCCCATAATTTGTCAGGCAAAATCAAGGGGTCATTTTCGTTAACAAATAGATCGGCAATAATACTTAGGCCATGGGTCAACGCGCTGGTGACGATGGGATTACTAAAGGGTTTATCTTTTAAAGAGGGACTTTCTTTGATCATTTTTTCTCGCCAAAGTTGCCTCAGTTCAGGTTTTCCGGCAATGGGAGCATAGGGATAAAGGTCCTTAGGATCATAATTAGTTAACGTTTTCTGGATTAAGGGTAAGAACATCGGTTGATCGTGTTCAGTCGCGATTCCTATCGTCGCATTAAAACGATAGGCCTTCTGCTTAGCCTCTGCAGATTGGGTTAAGATCCCTTTCGGAAAGTACAAATCCCTGCCAAGTTGTGATAGTAATTCATAAATATAGGGATTTTTTTGTTGTATCTGGCGATTTAAGTCTTGGGCAATCTCATTCACGAAGCTTTCTCCCTTTCTGAATCCAACTTAATCTCAAAGTTGGCGACTTTAGCATAATATGATCAGATTTTTAAATAAACCCGAACTTGTACCTAAATTCTACACTATAATGCTTATTTCAGCCACTCTTAATGATCAAGACGGATTATCTTCGAGTAATTTATTTGTCGTAAACATGTGGTGGACCCAGAGAGGAATTTACACCCCATTCATTTTACGTTCTAGTTCAGAAAGAGGAACTTCATTATAGGGGCTTCTTTTTTTGATGTTATAGGGCTTCATCGGCTAGAGTTAAGGTTAGTAACCTTGTCCACTCACCCTGAATACAATAAAAAAAAGAGAATTTACAGAAATCATGCTTTGTTGGGAGTATGTTAGAGCTCTTTACCGGATAATCGAAATTGTACGAAAAAGTCCGTTGGGTAAGATGGGGAGGGCGGATATGGAGGATGCAGAAATTTCCTGGCTTAAAGAAGAAATGGACGAAATTAAAGAAACTGTAAAGGACGTCGCAGAGGTTGTGAATGATATGAGGGTACTAGTTGCCGGTAACTATGTCACGAAAGCAGATTTTGAAAAATACAAAAATGAGGAGAAAACGAGCCGTCGTTGGGTGGTCGGTTTTATCATTACAGTGATAGGGGCATTTACAGCGCTGTTGAATATTGGGTTGATTAAATAGATAATTATATTGCGCTGAAAATAGATAATAGATATGCTAAAATGATACAATTAAACACAGACGTGGGGGGAACGACTTGATAAAAAATCTGTATCTCATAAGACATGGGGAAGCGAAACACTTAGTAGGTGAGGGGTTAACGGGAGGATGGACGGACTCTGATTTAACGGAGAAAGGAAGAACGCAAGCTCAAGCAACTAGTAAACGGATTTCAGATTTATTAGGAAGTGTTGATTTTGAACTTTACTGCAGTGATTTTGCTAGAGCAAAAGAGACCGCAGAGATTATTGGAGGTGTTTTAAATAAGAAACCCTTGTCGGTAAAGGAATTGAGGGAACAGAATAATGGTAAGGCAGCAAATTTAAGCCTGGAGGAGGCTCGGAAAATAGCGTTTCCAATGTCAGAGCCTTTATTGGATTGGATACATTATCCCAATGCTGAAAGTTGGAGAAGTTTCAACGATAGGGTATTTAAGTTTATGAATGAAATTGGACAAGAATCTAAAGAGACAGTGGTAATTGTATCCCACAGAAGAACAATACTGGCAATAATTCACTGGTGGTTAGAATTTTCCGAGGACTACATTAAGAGAGTTTCGTTTGATATTGAACCAAGCAGTCTGACCTATTTAAGGATTAATAAATGGGACGAAAAAACAATGTCCAAACTAAATGATACTTTACATTTAGCAATGATAAAATAAGATTATTCAAGTCTGATTAAACTGGACAGGGAGGGTTGAACTTTGAAGAAAATCTATTTTACAACGGACTCATACCATACCAAGGAAGATACCCCTCGCTTGCTAATCGATAGATTAATGTTCAATACTCGTTTGTATTTTATGAGTAAATACTTCTCAATCGTACTTAAATCTCGTAGTCTAGCTCTTAAAGGCCAATATGGTACGGAGCCTTGGGCCTTATCTTCATATGATGTTTTTAGATTAATTGAAGGCTGCGGAGGTAGATTTCATATTACAGGGCTGCAAAATTTGCGTAAGTGCCAAGGACCAGTCGTTTTTATAAGTAATCACATGAGTACACTTGAGACGATGGTATTTCCTTGTATAATTGCTCCATTGATGGAGGTAACCTTTGTCGTTAAAGAGAGTCTGGTTACTCATCCGTTCTTTGGTCCTATTATGCGTTCACGAGACCCGATCGTTGTCAGTAGAGCAAACTCTAGAGAAGATTTTCAAACAGTCATGAAAATGGGACAAAAATTATTATCAGAGGGAACATCGATTATCATTTTTCCACAGAGTACAAGGACCGTAGAATTTATTCCGAAGGAATTTAACACTTTAGGAGTAAAGTTGGCAAGAAATGCTAAGGTTCAGGTTATACCTGTTGCCATAAAGACTGATTTTTGGGGAAATGATAAATATTTAAAGGATTTCGGAGCGATCGACCGCAGAAAACCAATTCATATGGCCTTTGGAGAACCTTTATCGATAGAGGGCACTGGTAAAGAGGAAAATGAATTGATTATCGAATTCATTAGTTCTCATCTAGCCAAATGGAAGAATTGAGGGAGAATACTTATGAAGTCAGAATGGAAACGATCTGTTTGCCCTTATGACTGTCCAGATGCGTGCGGGCTATTAGTCGAAGTCGTTGACGGGCAAGCGATGAAGGTTAAGGGTGACCCTGAACATCCTTATACTAAAGGCACGTTATGCCCAAAAGTGGATCATTATGAGCGAACAGTTCACTCACCGCAAAGACTGACCCAACCTCTCCTGCGCATAGGAGAAAAAGGTACAGGTCAATTTAAACCGATTACTTGGGGCGAGGCAATTCGATGCATTGCCGACAGATGGAAGGGAATTATTTCGGATTATGAAGCGGAAGCTATCTTGCCCTATTCCTACGCGGGAACGATGGGGGTTCTCCAACGCAATTGCGGAGAGGGCTTTTTTCACCGCTTGGGAGCCTCAAGATTGGCGCGCACCATTTGTTCCTCTTCCAAGGGCTATGGCTGGGCATCCGTTATGGGGGAGACCTTGGCGCCACACCCTGATGAGGTTAAGGAAAGCGATTTTATTATCTTGTGGGGTACGAATGCCTTGGCAACCAACATTCATCTGCTACATAATGTCCGAGAAGCCAAAAAACGTGGTGCCAGAGTTTGGCTCGTTGATACGTATGAAAATCCCACGGCTCAAATTGCCGATAAGGTCGTGTTAGTACGTCCGGGGAGCGATGGTGCTTTGGCCCTTGGGATTATGCACATCTTAGTTCGTGAAGGGTGGATCGATAAAGCGTTCATAGAGAGATCTGTCCAGGGGTTTGAACAGTTCCAAAGTGACGTTTTGCCTGATTACCCGCCAGATAAAGTCAGTTTGATTACCGGTATTGAAGTAAGTTTACTCGAAGAAATGGCGCTACATTTTGGCCGCTCCAGGGCGGCCTTTATATCTTTGGGATCGGGGCTCTGCCGTTACGGCAACGGAGCAATGACGGTTCGCACCATTACCTGTTTACCAGCGCTTGTCGGTGCTTGGAGTAAGCCGGGCGGTGGGTTGTTCTCCAGTATTTCTACTAGTAAGGCATTTAATACGGGTCAAGTTACGCGCGAAGATTTCCTGCAAAAGCCAACTCGTATCGTAAATATGAATCAACTTGGCTATGCCCTAACGGAATTATCGGCTCTGCCGATCATGAGCTTATATGTCTACCACTCCAATCCAGCGGTCGTAGCACCGGACCAAACGATGATTATCAAGGGTCTTAGGAGAGAGGACCTATTCACCGTTGTTCACGAACGTTTTATGACGGATACAGCTCGTTATGCTGACATCATCTTGCCCGCTACAAGCTCATTAGAGCATGCGGATATCTACCGCGCCTATGGCCATTATGGTATCCAGAGAGCGGCGGCGATTATTCCACCAGTGGGAGAATCTAAATCAAACTGGGAGGTTTTTCAGTTGCTCGCCCAGGCCATGGGTTTTAGCGAGTCATTCTTTTATCGAGATGCGGACGAAGTTATTAATCAACTGATTGACCCACCTACACCGTGGTTGGAGGGTATTGACCTTGTGAAACTCCAAGAAGGTCGCCCAGTCGAACTTTCTCTACCGGAGAATTACAAAACAACCTTTCGTACCCCATCCGGTAAGATCGAATTATACAATCCCAACGAGGCAGACTCGCTGCCACGCTATTTTGGACCGCACGGTGATGATGCCCCTTTTTATCTCATGAGCACTCCTAGCTTATATTCCCTGAACTCGTCCTTTAATGAGCGGCCCGATTTACTACATAAAAAGAAAGCACCCTGTCTTCAAATGAACTCCAAAGACGCTGAAAAGAAGAATTTGCAAGATGGTCAGAGAGTGATCGCCTTTAACGAGCGGGGCGAGGTTCATTTCATTCTAACCATTACGACAAAAGTTCCCCAAGGAATCGTAGTAACCGAAGGTCTGTTTTGGAGCGAAAGCGCGTCCGGAGAATGTGGCGTAAATGCCCTTACCTCGCAACGTCTAACGGATAAAGCTGCGGGGAGTACCCTTTATGACGTCAAAGTTGATGTCCGACTTGCCTAAATGAGCGTTGAATACTAAAGGGCAATTTTTCTGTAGACACAAGTGTAACTAAAGAGATACTGGGATGGGTTTTGGTAAGTATAAATGAAGCTGGAAGCAATCGAGTGCTTCCAGCTTCATTTATACCCGGAATCATAACTAATGAAATACTTAGATCGATTTCTTGTGGTAAATCTTAAAGACAGTAGGAAAGTCGGTTTTCAAATATTCTTAAAGGCTCGTTTCTTGAAGCATATCTTCTAGTGTAATATAGGCATTTCTGTCTGCATTAAATAATTTATATGATCCTTCACCCATTTTTCCTACCTCGAAGACATAACCAGGGACATAGCTTTCCGAAATAACCTTCGTCACTATAATATCATTTTTGACTAGAAAGGGAATTTTTGGTTCAATATATTTAGACTCTATATTATAACCTTTTATTCGTATTTCGATTTTCCCCTCGAGTCCCTCAAGGTTCTTTTCGGTGGGCGCAAGCACAGTAAATTCTTCACGATCAAAACCAGCGTCTAAAAATATAGCGATTACTCTTTCAGTCTGCGGTGACATCATATTAGAAACCTCCTAAATATATTATGCCCTATTTTACCATTGAATATTGAAATGGACAATATCATGAGCAGAAAGGTCTACCGGTTGAAGCGCAAGGTCCTACTGCACACTTGCCGCATATATCACATAATCCTAAGTCTGGAAATTGCTTGTCTACTTCTAGCAAGTGAGCATAACAGCGTTGCTTGTCTAGACCTTGGATCGTCAAAGCTCCAGTGGGACAGTTGCTTACGCAAAACTGACATTTAGAATCTCTAATATAGTGACAGTTTTCTATGGTTGGTCGGGGGGATGGTGGAATTTTGGCCGAAATGACAGTGCTCCCAAAACGGCCAGCGCATCCAGCGGCAGTAATTAGAAGATGGTTAATTCCGAAAGTGCCTAACCCTGCAACATAGGCCACGCTCTTATGGGACCAACCAGCCGTTAGATCCTGTTCGTTGAAATTATGAGTAGCCGGTTGAGTAACCGTAATTATTCCCTGAGCAGTTAATTCCTTCTTGAGTTCTGTACCGATTGTTTTGATTAGTTGGTTGGTCTCTATATAGGCTACCGCCCATTCCCTGGCTACCTGGGGATCGTTTCGATTAGCCGTGATAATAGTCTCAGCAAAAGGCAAGAAGAAGGCTATGACGGTTTGAGCCTCAGCGAGGAGGTCGGTTGGATGTAAGTGATGAGGGCCGATGATATCCTTCATTTGATCAAATAATGGGTCATGGGCAGAAGCAAACCCAATAAGTGGTTTCCGGTATTGGGTAATAGTGTCCGCAGTTTCAGTCTGAAGATTGATTAATTCAATGATTTTTTCAGCTAAGCCTAGCAATTGTCTCAACTCCTATCGCAACTTAGTGAATAAAAAGAGGCGGACTGCAATTTACGTGCAAGACCGTCTCTTTTTTAGGCCTATTTAAGAAATCCACTGAGGATTGTATCCTCGGCTTCCTTCTCCGAAAATCCCAATGACATCAATTTGATTAACTGTTCGGATTCGATTCTTCCAATAGCAGCCTCATGCACGAGTTGGGCTTCACTATGATAGGCGGAAATCTTAGGAGTCGAATGAACTTGGGCATTATGCATAATAATAGCATCGCATTGGATATGCCCACGCCCTTTATTTCGCCCAACCAAATCAAAATTAAATTCTTGTTTGGAATTGTCTTGAGCAACTGACCGTGAAATAATCTGGGCTGAAGAATCTACCCCTAATAGTTCGACAATAATGTTGGATTCGGCTTCTTGATCCTTGTAGGTTAAGAGGCGTTCAGTAACCACTAGCTTGGCATTGCCCATAAGTCGGATTTCAGTATCTCTCTTAGTGCGGTCGATTCCCTTGATTTGAATAAGTTCAAGTTCAACGACGGAACCTTCCTCCGCCTCGATAATCGTCTTAGGATTTAAAATTCTCTGGCCTTGTCCTTCACCTTGTCCGTAGTGTTTTTCCACATATTTGAGCTTGGCGCCTTTGCGAACGAAAAAGTTGTGGATTCCGTCATGTTGTGATGTGTGGGTGCCCGAATTATGGATTCCACATCCGGCAACAACCAACACGTCCGAATATTCTCCAATTTCAAATGTATTATAGACAACATCATTAATGTTCTCTTCAGTCACAATAACGGGAATATGAACGCTCTCCCCTTTGGTATAGGGTTTTACGATCACATCAATTCCTGACTTATCCGCTTTAGTTACGATATCAATATTAGCGGTAGTATTTCGCTGTATTCCGGCTCCATTTTTTCGAATATTGAAAGCCCCTTGGGGTATTTCATGAAGATCGGCCACTTTCTCCAGCATCAGCTTATCCAGCGAATTCAACATTCTGACTACCCCCTTTCTCACACTTGGTGCTACACGCACAAGCATCGTTGTTTAAGATTCCTGCAAGAATTATATCCCTGTCGGATTGTGCGCTGATCATGCCATTGGACATAAGAATTATTTCATCTGCCAGCTCCATGATACGTTCCTGATGGGAAATGATGACGATCGTCGTATCATATTTTGTATGGATATTTCGAAACGTTTCCGCAAGTTTCTGAAAGCTCCATAAATCAATCCCTGCTTCTGGTTCGTCAAATACCGCCAGTTTAAGATTGCGTGCCAGCACGGTAGCAATTTCGATCCTTTTCATTTCTCCCCCTGAGAGACTGGCGTCTACATCTCGTTCGAGATAATCCTGGGCGCATAAGCCAACGTTATAAAGTAGATCGCAAATATTGACCTTTTCAGGATTAAACGAGGCGGCCATCTTAAGCAATTCTTTGACTTTTATGCCCTTAAAGCGAGGTGGACTTTGAAAAGCATATCCAATACCCTGACGAGCTCTTTCTGTAATAGTCATATTCGTAATGTCTTGCTCATCGAGTAGAATTTTACCTGAGGTAGGATTATAGATACCCATAATGATTTTGGCCAGGGACGATTTACCTCCACCATTGGGTCCTGTAACAACATATATTTTTTTATCATAAAACTTCAAGTTAATATCTTTTAGGATCTCAACTCCACTCTTTCCTTCTATTTCTAAAGAGACGTTCTGTATTTCGAGCATTAATATTCCTCCTTTGTGCGTTTAGCTACCATCCAGAATATCATAATCCGACACCTAATTGTAGTGAAGTTTTAATTTTTCTAAAATATATTCAAGCGAGTGAGGTGATCAGGTTAAGGTAGAGGCGTCATTATTTCCTATTTTCATAATTTGTTGTATGATTGGTTTTGAAAAAGGAAAAGTCACAAGGAGGGTCTATTTAGCATGAAGCATAATGTTTATTTTGAGGGAAACGTCCAGAGCCTAAGCTTGAATACTGAGAGCGGTAGTGCAACGATCGGGGTTATCACACCAGGGAAATATGCATTTTCAACAGCTACAGAAGAAAGGATGGTTATTACAACGGGCGCCTTAAACGTTAAATTACCTGAAGAAGATTGGAAAATGGTGCAGGCCAATCAGGAATTTATAGTTAAAGCCAATGTGTCGTTCGAAGTCGAAGCAGATCAAGATGTGTCTTATATTTGTTACTATTCCCTGTAACCGCTCCCGATGCTCTTATATATTGTCTAAGCAAAAGCTCAGCTGTTTTAACGGCTGAGCTTTTATGATGTGAAAAAAGAGTATTACACAAAAAGAAAGGCTATAGCCATAATGGCATAAGCTGATAATAGCTGTGCTCCTTCTAACCAATTGGAGCGACCATCCAAGTTGATCATTGCGGTAATCACGGTAGCCATGATGATGACGATGAGTTCATAACTGGTGAAGATCAGGTCAAGTGGTCGACCCATAAAGTAGCCCAAAAATACCAGCAGAGGGGCAACAAAAAGCGCGATCTGAGTACTTGAACCGATGGCGATTTCCAAACTGATTTCCATCTTATTCTTCAAGGCCATCATTACACTCGTGGAATGTTCGGCAGCATTACCGATGATCGGGATAACTATGACTCCAATGAAAAGTTCGCTGACACCTAGGGTTTTAACCACAGGGTCAATTCCTGCCACCAGAAATTCACTTTCTAGGACTACAAAAAGAGTAGCAATGAGTAGAACCAACAAAGCTTTAAGCTTTGACCATTTTGGAGTTTCTGAATGCTCTTGACTAGGACGGAAGACATCCTTGTGTGTATGAAGAGAAAACACTAAACTGAGTAAATATACTAGCATCAAGACAGCGGCAACTCCCAAACTTAAGGGTTCAGCAGCGGGGTTGGTGTGGGTGTTAAGAAAAACTGCGGGAATGATAAGTCCCGTAACGGCCATAAGCAGCATTGAAGTATGCATACCGGCTGCAGCCCTGTTGAATTTCTGAGTCTTATACTTAAAACCGCCTAGGAGCATGCTTAATCCCAATACCAGGAGCAGATTTCCGATGATGGACCCTGTTATCGACGCTTTGACCACTTCTACAAGGCCAGCTTTCAGGGCGAAGATAGTAATGATAAGTTCTGCAGCATTACCAAAGGTAGCATTAAGCAAGCCTCCAACTCTTGGTCCGACATAGATTGCTATTTCTTCCGTGGCTTTGCCCATATAGCCCGCAAGTGGGATGATGCTTAAGCCAGCAGCAACAAAAAGCAAAACGGGGGAGTAATCCGACAGTTTCAGGAAAATGCTGATGGGAATCGCCAAAAGTAATAGATTGAGAAACTTCACCAATTCGACCTCCTCTAACTTTATGTAATCATTTCTTAATAATTAAAATCTATTTGAGTAGGTGTGTCAAATAGAAGGCCTTCAAATATTGGTTTGTTGTAATTGAAAATTTCTTTTAGCGAGGGAGGAATATATTGAATTTCAGAGAAGTGTGAGAGATAGCATAAGTTAAGCTTATATTGAGCGTAAAGGGATGAGATAAGATTGATGTATAGAAAAATCTTACACAGCCTAAAGCAAATTCCTGCAAAAGTTTATTCTATATTAGCTGTCTTCTTATTGGTAATTGGTATGTATGCGGTAGCGCTGAGCCTATCCCAGCAAGAAATTATTTTCCCCGAAATCGCTGCTTTAGCCGTAGGAACTTGGGTACTAGGTAATCAGCGCTGGTTGAGTCGTCCTTGGCTTATATGGTTATCGCCGACCGTAGCGGCAGTAACGGGAACAATCATTGTTCATTTTCTTCCCCAGTATCAGGTTGGCGATATCTTATTAGCCTTTGTTGTCGTGTCCATAGAATTATCACTTCTGCGTTCTCATATTACGCCCTCCATATCAGCTGGAATTCTGCCCATTTTTTTGCAAATTGACAGTCTATATTATCCTCTGGCAGTTGGGGGATTGACAGGCATCATTGCTTTATCGCAGCAAGGGTTATTATTAAGAGATAAGGCAAAACTATCTGTTTCCCAGAAAACTACGCCTTATAGAAGTGGGAAACTGGGAGCGAATAAGAATCTTCTTGAATGGTTGGGTATTTTCACAGGCGTAGGCTTGATTACGTTACTTGCCTTTTTTCTTCACTGGCAATTTATTGTAGCGCCACCCCTGATTGTCACCTTTGTAGAAGTGATACAACACCGGGAAGGGTTGGACGACCAACGGTTAAAGTTAGTATCGCTATTAGGCTGCGCCGCTATCTGGGGGACATTTTGTATGATAGTGCTTCATAATATGGGACATTTCCCTTTAGTGATTGTTGCAGGATGCTCTGTCCTTGGCGTGTTACTCTTATTTCAATTTCTGAAACTTTCCTTCCCCCCGGCGATGGCCATATCTTTGCTACCGACAATTATACCTGGTGAATACCTCGGATTATATTCCGTGCAGGTCTTCAGCGGTGCTCTTATATTTGTTGTCTTGAGCTGGTTTTATACTAAGCGCGGATCTAATTAGCCTTAACATATTCTCCATACCAAAGTCACGAATCTTCATACCTGGGTCACAGAATGGTAATAAATTTAGAATACTATAAGGACAACAGATAATGATTACCCGCTAGCGACTAGCTGTTAATCTAACTGTGATCTAGGCAATTAGGATTCAACATATCAGTTCGAGTTATTCTAATTAGAAAGAGGTTTTTAAAAATGAAAAAAACAAAGACAATCGTAATAGCCACTGCTATTGCAACGCTTCTATCGGCAACTGCTGTTTTTGCAGACACTACAAGCAGTAATACAGTACAAGCTCCAAAGTTTTCTCAAACACAATTATGTAAAGCTAATGGTTCATTCAAAAGCCATTTGGATAGTCTCGTAACAGCCGGGACAATTACTCAGGCCCAAGAAGACTCCATTCAAAGTGCCATGACAGCTAAAAAGGGCGACTTTAATAAAGGCGATAAGGCCGGATTTAAGAGTCCGTTGGCAAGCCTTGTAACAGCGGGCACAATCACTCAAGCCCAAGAAGATGCCATTCAAAGTGCGATGAAAACGGCTACAAAATCAGAAGACGGATTTAAGACTGCCATGGATAGTCTCGTAACAGCCGGGACAATTACTCAGGCCCAAGAAGACGCTATTCAAAGTGCCATGACAGCTAAAAAGGGCGACTTTAATAAAGGCGATAAGGCCGGATTTAAGAGTCCGTTGGCAAGCCTCGTAACAGCGGGCACAATCACTCAAGCCCAAGAAGATGCCATTCAAAGTGCGATGAAAACGGCTACAAAATCAGAAGACGGATTTAAGACTGCCATGGATAGTCTCGTAACAGCCGGGACAATTACTCAGGCTCAAGAAGACGCTATTCAAACTGCGATGACAGCTAAAAAGGGCGACTTTAATAAAGGCGATAAAACCGGATTTAAGAGTCCTTTGGCAAGCCTCGTAACAGCTGGTACAATCACACAAGACCAAGAAGATGCCATTCAAAGTGCGATGAAAACGGCAACAAAATCAGAAGCTGGAATTAAGACCGCAATAGATAGTCTCGTAACGGCCGGGACAATTACTCAGGCCCAAGAAGACGCTATTCAAACTGCGATGACAGCTAAAAAGGGCGACTTTAATAAAGGCGATAAAAATCGATTTAAAACTGCCTTGGATAGTCTCGTGACAGCGGGGACAATTACCCAGGCACAAGAAGACGCTATTCAAGGTTAAGGTTTACTTTATGTAACTACCTCTAGATGAAAAAATGAGCAGGGGTGTTGGTTCGATTCCGACTATCGGCTCCAAAGAAAAACAAAAACCCTGCAATTGCGGGGTTTTTGTTTTTGACTTATAAGATTAAACCAAGCAATAAATTAAATATATAATATAGACTCTTCGGCAGGAGTTGATTCACAAGCTGTAGCAAATAAGATTTGAAGAATATCTTTAGAAGTCTTGAAAAAGCAGGTTTTGTAGTTTATACTCATAGCCACTTACCGTTATAATAAGGCGTGTATTCATTAGACAGATAATTCCAACGAATATTATAAAAGAAAACGATAGAAAAGTGGTATTTTTTTATTAAGGAGGGTTAAATTTGTGTCATACTTCATCCAATGAGTTTGTCCAAAAGTTAGATGACTACATTGACAGTTTTATTCACAAGAAGGAAAACCTACTCGGAATTTTACATTATGCTCAAGAAATATATGGATATCTGCCCGATAATGTTCAATGGCATATCGCGCAGAAGCTTGATATCCCTTCAGCACAAGTCTATGGTGTTGTAAGCTTCTACTCGTTTTTCACCATGACCCCAAGGGGAGAACATGTTGTCAATATATGCACAGGCACCGCTTGTTTCGTGAAAGGGGCCGATATCTTAAAAGAAGCTCTTGAAAATCAGCTGAAAATTAAAGTGGGAGAAACCACTCCAGATAATCTGTTTACACTAAAAACTCTGCGCTGTGTTGGAGCCTGCGCGCGCGCTCCAGTCATGAAGGTCGATGGTCAAGTCCACGGGCGCATCCAAACCGCACAGCAAATTCACGAGGTCCTAGCAAAGTATCGCCCGGAAGGTTAAGCTCAGAAGAATATCTGGGTAACGATATTGCATATTAACTACGAACCATGACTAAAGAAACGTCATCAAAGGGAGCTTGATGACAAATCAGGTTTTGAGCTCTTGAAGCTGTAAAATACTTCGAAGAAGGACAAAGGCTCCTGCGATTATGGAAGTCCTTGTCCTTCTTCGGATGGGGATAGCGATTCACTTAGAATTATTTTTTCTTAAACTTAGTCCAATGCCTGTTAGTAGTAATAAAGCTAAGGCGGAAATTGTGAGGTCAAGAAGCGGTTTGTGATTTGTTGGATTCACAGGTTCTTGTGGTTTAGATGGGGTTGAAACTTCTGCACCCAACGTAGCTTGAGTCAAGGCTTCCTTTTTAAGGGCGGGTTTTTCATTCATGATAGCGTAGAGGGGGGAGCTGAGGGCATCGTTTCCATACGTTAATCGATAATGCGTGTTCCCTAAATCCCTAAAGACAAGTTTGGTGAGATAGTAGCTGATTTTTACGGACTTCAGATTAATGGGTTGATCATCACGGTTATGGATGACGAGTTGGAGCTGATTGACTGGGGTTGTATCCGCCCAAACCATATCTTTTTTAAGAGGAAGGGTAGGGTCTAAGGGGAGATTGGCAAGTGTTCCTTCTAGGAGATATCGTTTCGTCTCGCCGTTTATTCCATACAGGCCGTAATTTCGTTCAAATATATCATCAGTGTTTAATTCTAAGCGAAAGGCGAAAGGTCGGCTCACCTCAATAGTAATCACCGTATCATTTCTCTCCTGAGTTATTACATAGGGCGCGTTTTCAGATTGAATAAAGCCTTCTTTTTCTTGAGAAGTCGCTGTATCAAAGATCCTGTTGAGAAAATAGGGGACTTCTTCGTCCTTTCCATCCAAAACCCTTAAGTCCTGGAATTGGTGACTGTGGGCATAGACATCTTTGTCTAGCACAACGGATTTATACCCAAGCGAGCTATCCGTTTGAATTGGTTTTGCATATTGAAAACTGTTCCCAGCGTATACGGGCGACACAAGAAGAAAAAAGTTAAATAGGATAGTAATTAAGATCTTATTATGCTTACCGAAATCATTTGAATAATTATGAAATTTCTTTTGAAGGTGTTCTAAACCATCTTGCTTGCTCAAGGATGCACCACCTTATTTCCTTCTTATTTCTATTATAGTCCTATCAAAGGACGAAATATAGAAAATTCCATCGATTGATTGAATTGCTGAATTGATGTTTAGAAACAATAAGTGGCTGAAAGTATTCTTAATACTTTCAGCCACTATTGTTCTCTTCTATAGGCGGACATTATTCCTAAGCTGGCGCTAACTAGAGTCTATTGGTTTGAGGATATTTCTCCAAGCGTTGCCTGGACTTGATTCGTTTTTCCATCACGAACATAGGTTATTGTTATTTTGCCCCCAACATCATATTTATAGAGTTCATGAATAAGGTCAGAAGAATTTTGTATTTGAGCATCAGCGATCTTAGTGATCACATCCCCTTTGGCAATTCCAGCCTTAGCTGCTGGGCCATTCGGTGACACAGCTGAAATATAGGCTCCAAGAGGTTTAGCATTGCTCTGCGCGTACGTGTTATATTGATCATCCGTGCTTACTAAGAGTGCAGGATGTTTCGCCACCCCAGAAGTGATCAATTGTTGTATAGTTGGCATGGCGTCTGAAATCGGGATAGAAAAACCCATCCCTTCAAAGCCCTGTTCTGCGTATTTGGCCGAATTGATGCCAATGACCTGTCCTTGATAATCTACAAGCGGCCCACCACTATTTCCAGGATTGATAGCTGCGTCTGTTTGAATTAGGTTGAAACTAGCCTCGCCTTGGATGTCAAGTGTGCGATTTGTTGCTGAGATAACACCAGTGGTTACGGATCGTGCAAATTCGTTACCGCCAGGATTTCCAATAGCGACCACGGGTTCGCCAACTTCGAGTTTTGAAGAATCTCCTAACTTAACTGCAGTTAGGTCTTTCGTATCTGAAATCTGCAGGACTGCAAGATCTGTACGTGGATCAGCACCAACTACTTTCGCCACAAGATTACGTCCATCACTTAAACTGACCGTAATTTTTTGGGCACCATCGATCACGTGATTATTAGTCACGATATAGCCCTTTTGGGCATCAACAATAAACCCAGAGCCGCTTCCGGCCTCTTGGGCAGCTGAGTTGCCTAAAGAGCCTCGAGCAGATTGGAAATTGGAAACCCCTACAACGGCTGGACCCAAATTTTTAGCGATTTGAGCTACAGGAAAATTCGTTAGGTTGGCAGTAGGATTTGAAACTTGTGTAATTGACGCATTAGACGCATTAGACGTTTGCATTGAGGATGATGTCTTAGCTGGGTAAATATAGGGAACGGCGGCAACCGTTGTAAGACCACCGATTACTGCGCTTATTAAACAGATGCTAGCTGTTGCCATAAACTTTCTTTGCGGTTTATGCTGGATAGGTTGTTGTTGGGGAGCAGATATTATTTCTTCTTCCACGTTTAATACCTCCTGTTGCCACTAGTTTTGATTTGTCGAACCTTGTTTGTACTCTAATCTAATCGTCTTAAGTGGCTACTTCTTTAAGAATAACTGAAATTTGTTAAGTTTAAGGGTGCAAATTGTGAAAGTTTTTTGTTGTTTAAGTTAGAACCTTGTGAAGTGGCGCAGAAGCAAGGCCAAAATATTTTTCAACCCATCTAAGTTGGAACTTGTGTGACACAGCGCGTGGTCTTACGACGCAGAGGAAAGCACCCGTGTAGGGGCACGATGCTTCGTGCCCTCCACTGCCTCTTAAATAACTGAAATTTCTTTCATTATCTACTTATAAAATAAAATAATAAGGCGTATAATCGGAAGCATTAAGCTTACAATAAAATAAATGTGCTTGAGGAAGAAAAAAGTCCCTCTCGAGCAGGTAAGAGGACCGATAGTACAGAAGGGGAGCGATTGGATGATTTCGTTAAACCAGCACGGATTTATAAGAGCAGGAGTAGCTGTTCCTTACCTTAAAGTAGCAAATCCGTCGTTTAATATAGAACAAATGAGGAATTTAGTTGGGCAAGCCTCAGCGCATAAGGTTCAGGTGCTAGTATTTCCTGAACTGTGTGTTACTGGATATAGTGCCGGAGATCTTTTTAATCAGAGATTACTACTTGAATCTGCGGAGCAAGAACTCTCTAATTTGCTTCAAGCAACAAAAGAAACCAAAATGCTTATTGCCGTGGGAATGCCAATTATGGCCGATAATCAATTGTTTAATTGTGCTGTTCTAATTCATGGGGGACATATTTTAGGTGCCATTCCGAAAACATTTATCCCGAACTACAGTGAATTTTATGAGAAACGTTGGTTTGCTTCGGCGGTTAACCGAATTTCTGACAAGGTAAAACTATGCGGGATAGAGATTGCTTTCAATGAGAATCTTCTATTTAAGGATGAAAACTCGGAGTTAGTGGTAGGGGTAGAACTCTGCGAAGATTTGTGGATGCCAATCCCACCGAGTTCATATCATGCTCAACATGGGGCCAACTTAATTCTCAATTTATCGGCAAGCAATGAAATTGTAGGGAAGGCAGAATATCGTAGAAATTTAGTGACGCAACAATCCGCTAAATGTATGACGGCTTATTTGTATACTTCGGCAGGAAATAGCGAATCGACAACTGACGTCGTGTTTGGCGGTCATGCTATGATTGCCGAGAATGGTTCGTTATTAGCCGAAGATAGGATGAATGATGAAGAAACGTTGCTGTTTCGAGATCTGGATATTGAGCTGTTAATGAATGACCGCAGGAAATTTAATAGTTTTATGGGTAACGTTGATCCTAAAAACTATGAGACTGTTTCGTTCAGTCTCACGGCTCAATCCGTTCCTAGTCTGGAACGACATACCAACCCTCAACCGTTCGTTCCATCAAGTAAGGAAGATCGAGATGAACGGTGCTTGGAAATCTTCCGTATTCAATCAGCAGGACTAGCCCAGCGTTTGCTAAAGACGGGCATTAAGAAAGCAGTTTTAGGTATTTCAGGGGGACTGGATTCCACCTTGGCGTTGTTAGTGACCTGTGACGCTTTTGAAAAGCTCAAACTCCCTAAAGAAAACATCATTGGGATTACCATGCCGGGTTTTGGAACTTCAGGAAGAACCTTTCGTAACTCCCATGATTTAATGAAAGGCTTAGGGGTTAGCACGAAGGAGATATCTATAAAAGAAGCTTGTATCCATCACTTGACGGCGATCGGGCATGACTTAGCAGTGCACGATATTACGTATGAAAATGCTCAAGCCAGAGAACGGACTCAAATCCTAATGGATGTCTCTAATCAAGTCGGAGGGCTTGTTGTGGGAACGGGTGATTTGTCGGAATTAGCTCTTGGTTGGTGTACTTATAATGGGGACCAGATGAGCATGTATGGCGTCAATTCCGGTATTCCAAAAACACTAGTTCGTTATTTAGTCACTTGGTATGCGGAGAGATCCGACAATCCAAATACAAAAAATGCTTTGTTAGATATTATAGAAACCCCAGTCAGCCCTGAATTACTTCCACTTGATGAAAAGGGGGACATTGAACAAAAGACTGAAGACATTGTCGGTCCATATCTTTTGCATGATTTTTTTCTCTATAACATGCTACGCTTTGGTTATACTCCTTCTAAAATTGCCCTGTTAGCACAAAATGCGTTTGAAAGTTATGGGAAGGAAGAAATTGTTCACTGGCTCAAGGTCTTTATTAAACGGTTTTTTACTCAACAATTTAAACGCTCTGCTATGCCCGATGGTGTCAAAGTAGGCTCGATTTCACTCTCTCCGAGAGGGGATTGGAGAATGCCGAGTGATGCCAGTGCTGAAATTTGGTTGAAATTCTAAAAGACACGCGAGATAGCAGACAAGAGAACCGTTCCCCCTGTCTGCTGCGTCGTCGATAAAGGGTGTCCTTATAACAAGGACACCCTTTATCGACGGTGAATGTATGTTATTGTCCATTGTCAACCTTGCAAGTAGAGACGCCTAACACAGCACTGAGGGGACAATAACGAATTACACCTGTAATAAGTGGTATTAAACCAACTATGCCCCACCAACTCCTATAGTACAGACCTATCAGTAGGATGATTGAGCCAAGAGCAATCCTAATAATTCGTTCAGTTCCCCCGACGTTACATTTCACTTAAAATCACCCCTGAATTATTTTGCCCAGGCTTATAGGTTATTAACCTAAACGTTACTCCTGCGATCCTTGGGACTCTCTCCAGGATTGGGCATATTCTTCAAACGTCTTGAGGACGGTTTCACCGATTTGGCTATAAGCTTCGTCATTCAAGTTGGCAAGAGAGGTTCGAATGGACCATTCTGGTCCGCCAAAGCCACCGCCGTTGAGGAGCACGATGGAAGATTCCTCTGCTAAACGAAAAAGGATGTCGGTAGGCTCATAGTTAGCTTGGAGATATTCCACGAATTCTTCACCATACTTGATCTTTGCCCACACTAATAAATTAATTTGACTGTAGTAAGCGGCATCAAACGGATCAAGGCGTAACTCGAGTCCGAAGCCATTGTATAATAGTTTTTGCCGATGGTGACATATTTCCTGAGTTAGTTTTTTGTAACGGTTCTCGTGATCAAGTAATGCGAAGAGAGCAAAAAGGCCCATTTGCACTTGCTGAGGCGTTGATAAACCTGCTGTATGATTCAGCGCGACTTGACGGCTGTCCGCTACCATCCGATCAATAAAACGAATTTGTTCAGGATGCAAATCAATTGTTCCATAGCGCTCTGCCAAGGCATCGACTTGTACGCGGGGCAATTCTATTAGCAATTGATCATAGACATTGTCTTGGTGAACGGCGATGACCCCTAGTCGCCAACCCGTAGCCCCAAAATACTTAGAGAACGAGTAAACCCCGAGGGTATTATATGGTAGATCGGCCATAAGTGAGCGGAAGTTATCGACAAAGGTACCGTACACATCATCTGTAATGATCATTAACTTCGGATTGTACTTTTTAACTACCTCCATGATATGTTCTTGTGACTCAGTTCTGATCGCTACAGAAGGTGGGTTGCTCGGGTTAACAACAAATAAAGCTTTGATACTGGGATCCATTAGTTTATCAATTTCTGAGTTCGGATATTGCCAAGTGTGGAAACCTTGTTCATCCATTTCCGTAGCTTTTATCCTAACAACTTCAAAATTATAGCGCGATAAATGCGGGATCTCGAGATAAGGGGTAAAGGTTGGAACCATAAGTGCAATCTTATCCCCGACAGCCAGTAAATAATTCGCAATAAGAGAGTCGAAAATGTAACACATAGCTGCAGTGCCGCCTTCAACAGCAAACAAGTCGTATTTGCCAGGTGGAGAATCACTATGACACATTTCCTGGATAAGATAAGCGTGTACAATCTGTTCAAGATGCACGAGCATGCGGTCCGGTACCGGGTAGTTATCGCCGACGATGCCATCCACGAGTTCATGTATCCAAGCATCCGGGTTAAAGCCGAGATTCATCGATCCATAATTAACGCTGTCCTTGAGGAAATCGACTCCTGGGGCATCGTGATGTTTCTCTAGGTAGGACATAAGACGTGCTGCAATGCTTTCATTGTTAGGCATGCCAGCTAGGTCCTTATCTTGCCAAACACTTCGAGTTTCCTCCATAGCAAATTGGCCTAGGGCAAAGAAGGCTTCTCGTGGCGTCGCAGCAATCCAGTTGGGGTTACCTCTTCCGGCATTGAGCATTGACCAAAGGCTTGTATCGCCATGTTTATTGGCGAGGCTAATCAATTTGTTTTTAAGTTCAAAAGGGCTTAGCTTCTCGAAAGTGCGTTCCATTTCCCTGCGAAGGGTATTGTTATTAGTAATGGTTATCATTCCTTCCTGAACTTAAGTGAAAATCCTGCACAGCATCCTAGTCCTAAATGAAGGTATTAATGGTACTCTGTGCTGTACTTGAAGCATTTATACACATTTGAATTAACAAAAACCCACCCAGATTAAATACATAATTGTGCTGCTTTATCAACATACTTATCTTATAGCTCACATGTGCTGGAGAGTAAAGCTACTTTCCGAAAGATCATTACGAGCAACGATTAAAAAGGAGGGGAAAACTATGGCGCCTCAGCCAAATAAATTATCTCAACAAGTAAAAGGGTGGCTATCTAAGCTTAACCTTAAGAACTCTCCCAGACCCAATACAACGGGGAAAGCAAAGGATGACTTAATTCCGGCCAAGGATAAGAGCCCAGATGATCTTGAAATTTTCGATTAGAATTCACTTTCTTGAGGTTTTTACGGAGGGAATTAGAGGACTTATAGTAGACTGCTTTTTGAAAAAACAGGGTCTCGATGCGTGGAAGCATCTGGCCTTGTTTTTGTTTCTCGGTTGCCCAATTGAGGCCACTTAAGATATAATTCGTAGTAAACGCTTAATAGCTACGGAAAGAAGATTTTCAACGTGAGTTACATCCAACAGGGGACGGTTTCCTTTCGCAATGCTATCCTCGCCTTATTTGCCGGTGGGTTCAATACCTTTGCCATTTTGTACAACATACAACCTCTAATGCCTGAATTTTCTAGGGATTTCCACATTTCCCCGACAATAGCCAGCCTATCATTATCAATGACAACGATCGCTATGGCTGTCAGCATGCTTTTCGTAGGGTCTCTTTCGGATGCCTGGGGGCGCAAGTCCGTGATGACTTTTTCTTTGTTTGCGGCATCAGTGTTAGCCCTTCTAACTGCAGCAAGCCCTAACTTTCACTTCCTGCTCGTAATTAGAATCATTCAAGGCGTTGTTCTGGCCGGGCTGCCAGCCATAGCAATGACGTACTTGAGCGAAGAAATCGAACTAAGCAGCTTGGGAGTTGTAATGGGGATATATATCAGCGGAAATTCTGTTGGGGGTATGGGTGGACGGATAATTAGTGGTATGGTGACAGACTACTTCAACTGGCGCGTGGCGATTGCCATAATCGGTGTATTGAGTCTAGCTGCAACTTTGTTATTTTGGTTAAAACTTCCTCCATCTCGAAATTTTAAACGGCGTCCGCTCAAAGTTAGTAAAATAATGGGATCGCTTCTTTCTCAGTGCAAGGATCTAAATTTGCTGAGCGTATATGGCTTGGGATTTTTGTTGATGGGTAGTTTTGTGACTTTGTACAATTATATCGGTTACCAGTTAGTTGCACCACCATACTCTCTGAGTCAATCCTTGGTGGGGTGGATTTTCATTGTCTATATAATGGGAACGTTTAGTTCAACCTGGATGGGTCGGCTCGCGGACCGATACGCACGACACAAAGTGATGTGGCTTGCTCTAACGATCATACTCACAGGGGTTATCATTACTTTAAGTAGCATCTTGTGGTTGAAAATCATAGGTATTGCTATTTTTACCTTTGGTTTTTTTGGCGGTCACTCTATTGCCAGCAGCTGGATCGGACGGCTGGCTACAAGCCATAAAGCTCAAGCATCTTCACTTTATCTGTTTTTCTATTATGTTGGTTCAAGTGTCGGTGGTACGACCGGTGGAATATTCTGGAGTAATTTTGGTTGGGTCGGAGTGGTAAGCCTGATAGTATTTTTCTTGGTGCTCGCCTTTCTCTTATCCATACGCTTATCTTCAGTTGATTATAATAGCACAGAATCCACGATAGCTTAGTCATCCACCTCTAAAATAGTCAGTTCCCTGAGAAATAGGAGCGGAAGGGCTAATGATTTGCGTTAAGGAAAATCATTGACTAATAGTACTAATAGTATAGAAACAAGGTTAGATGCATTATTATTGCCTCTAGCCTTATTTTTGCGTTTAAGTTAAGACGATAACCCAGAGGCGAATTAGTGTTATCGATAACCTGAGAATAGGGATTGACAGTAGATTCAGAAAAGGCTAAAATTGAATTATAAATGTAACCGTTTACATGGGCCGTTTTCACCTCGTATTATTAAAGGAAAAACCTCATAATGAAGCTGCAATTGACCGTATATAAGAGAATATATCATAAATAATTGGATGATAAGATATTAAAATAGCAGGAATAGGGAACGTTGTAAAGTAATGATGTAACCGATTACAGGAATGATTGAGGGTGTAGTTGATTGGCGACTATTAAAGATGTTGCTCGTTTAGCGGGGGTATCTGTTGCTACAGTCTCCCGAGTAGTGAACCAGAAGAACTCTGTGAATCCCGAGACCGCAGGACAAGTGCTTAAAGCAATTGAGCAACTTCAATATGAGCCAAATGCTATTGCCCGGGGTCTAGCTGGTAAGAAGATGGGGATTATTGCCTTAATCTTGCCGGATATTTTGAATCCATTTTTTCCTGCTTTGGCCCGCGGGGTTGAAGATGTGGCCAATAATGAAGGCCTGACGGTTATTCTAGGTAACTCAGACGATCTGGGCTTAAAAGAAAGTTCATATATTAAGGTGCTTAAGAAGAAATATGTCGATGGCTTCATTTTCGCTTCGAATACGATTCGTGAAGAGGATGTCGAGGCCTTAAGAAAAGAACGAATCCCGATTGTGTTATTGGATAGAGGTCTAAATACTGCGTCTTGTACAGTGATACGTTCAAATAACCGGGAAGGGGCAAAAATTGCCGTTCAACATCTTATAGAGCGGGGGTGTCAGAGAATCGCTCATATCTACGGACCACAGGAGGTTATAACGGCGCGAGAGCGCTTGCTCGGGTATGAGGAAGTCGCCGGAGGGCTAAGTGGGTATTCGCCCAGTCTGATGGTCTCGGGAAACTTTGATATCCAGAGTGGCAGGAACGCTGTAGACCAGCTGCTTGCCCGTCATCCTGATCTGGATGGAATTTTTGCTGGAAATGATCTCATGGCGGTCGGAGCTCTCAAAGCTTTGCATGAACGAGGAATTCAAGTCCCGAGACAGGTTAAAGTCTGCGGATTCGATGGTATTGGCTTAACAGAGATTACCGAACCAGAATTGACGACCGTGGCCCAGCCAATCTATGAAATGGGGGAATTAGCTGCCCAAATGTTGCTGGCGGAGATCGAGAGTGGGATCCGTGAGAATAAGCTCATTGAACTCGGGGTTACGTTAATTCCCAGAAGATCAACGCAGAAGGGGGAGACATAAGTGGACCTACGGCCCAAGATCGTTGTCATAGGTAGTTTAAATATGGATTTGGTTGTCAAGGCTAGGCGTGCTCCAAAACGTGGGGAGACAGTACTGGGGGAAGAGATTCATTTCGTTCCCGGTGGTAAAGGGGCAAACCAAGCGGTGGCCTTAGCTCGTTTAGGCGCTGAGACGACCTTGATTGGTGCTCTTGGCGCAGATCCCTTTGGAGTAGAACTTATGAAGGCCTTACAAAAGGATGGCGTAAATACCTCGTGCGTAAAGGTCATGGATTCAGAAGCTACAGGCGTTGCCTCGATTCTCCTAGCTGAAGGGGATAACAGTATTGTGGTCGTTCCAGGGGCGAATACGCAGTGTTTGCCTGAAGATTTGGACCGATATGAGGAGAAAATAGCTGAAGCGGATCTTGTGCTCCTGCAATTAGAGATTCCGTTGGTGACCGTGGAGTATGCGGTCAAGCTGGCGCGAAAACATGGTAAGACGGTTATGCTTAATCCAGCTCCAGCCCAAACCCTTCCTCTGGAGCTACTCGGTATGGTGGATTATATAACACCCAATCGATCAGAGCTCGCCTTGTTAGTAGGGATGTCCGAAGAAACTTTAGTTGATCAGGGAATTGGGAAATTATTGGATCTCGGAGTTTCGTGCTGTGTTACTACTCTGGGCGCCGAGGGAGTTGCTCTCCGGAAAAAAGGCGGTAGCATGTTGAAGGTTTCGGGTTATAAGGTCCCTGTAGTGGATACAACGGGAGCGGGAGACGCTTTTAATGCGGGTTTAGCGTATGCTCTAGCCCAGAAGAAATCTCTTTTAGAAGCCGCGGAATTTGCAGTTCGGGTTTCAGCCTTAGCCGTCACAAAATTTGGAGCTCAGGGTGGGATGCCGACACTAGCGGAGGTAGACGAGTATTTCAGGAGGGACGATGAAGAAAATGAAGAAAATTGGCATTATAAACAGTGAAATCTCTCGCGTGATTAGCGAGCTTGGGCATACGGATAGAATCGTAATTGCGGATGCGGGTTTGCCGATTCCTCCTCAGGTCAAAAGGATTGACTTGGCTTTGAAAAAAGGGATTCCATCGTTCATCGAGACGGTCGAGACCGTTCTTATGGAAATGTGTGTGGCAAAGGCTTATGTGGCGGAGGAAATGGGATCGGCAAGCGCCACTAAGCGGGAAGAGCTTATCGCACTGTTACCTGGTGTTCAGATTCAGGTTATTACGCATGAAGAGTTGAAAGCCTTAACTCATCAGGCTAAGGCGGTGATCCGCACAGGAGAGTTTACTCCCTTTGCGAATGTCATCCTTGAAGCGGGCGTCATCTTCTAAAAATTCAAAGGAGGATTCCGGTATGACGGATCTCTTGACGATTGAGGGCATCAATAAAAGTTTCAGTGGAGTAAAGGTGTTAGAAGATGTTCGATTTTCGCTTCGGCAAGGAGAAGTTCATGCCTTAATGGGGGAAAATGGAGCGGGCAAATCAACCTTGATGAAAATCCTATCTGGAATTTATAGTAAAGATGCAGGCTCCATTAAGATTCAAGGAACAGAGTCCGAGGTTTCTTCTCCTAAAACTGCCCAAGCTATGGGAGTAGCCATAATCCATCAGGAACTTAACATGATTCTTGACCTATCGATCTCGGAAAATATTTTTTTAGGGCGCGAGTTTAAATGGGGTCGGACGGGATTTGTTAACTGGACTCGCATGCGTGCTGAAGCGAAGAACTATTTGCAACAACTTGGGATGGATTTAGACCCGGATAGTCTTGTAAGGGAGCTTTCCGTCGGACAACAGCAAATGGTGGAAATTGCTAAAGCACTTTCTATGCACGCGCGAATTTTGGTCCTAGACGAGCCGACGGCGGCTTTGACCAAGCGAGAAATCGAAAAGCTCTTTCAATTGATCGCAACGTTGAAAGTTCAAGGAGTAGGAATGATCTATATTTCTCATCGTATGGAGGAGATCTTCCAGATCAGTGATCGAATTACTGTGCTGAGGGATGGGCGTTATATAGGAACACGGGATACGAGCGTCACGACGATGGGTGAGTTAGTGCAGATGATGGTTGGTCGGGAGATCAAAGAGCGTTTTCCTAAGGTGAAAACCGAGATCGGTGAAGAACGACTCCGTGTGGAAGGGTTAAGCCAAGAAGAAAAACTCTTTGATATCAACTTAAGTGCGCGGGCAGGGGAGATCCTGGGAATAGCTGGTTTGATGGGAGCGGGTCGATCAGAATTGGCAAAAGCTCTGTTTGGCGTAGGGAAATATCAAGGGAAGATCTTCGTAAATGGTAATTTGGTAACGATTAATAGTCCTGTTGAAGCGATTAAGGTTGGTTTGGCCTTGATTACTGAAGACCGGAAGGGGGAAGGTCTTGTCTCCGATCTCTCGGTTCGAGAAAATCTAGCATTACCTAATTTGCACTCCCTGTCGCGCTTTGGGTTTATTAGCCATCAGCTGGAACAGGATTTCGTGGATGAGAGTATTAAGAAGCTCAAGGTTAAAGTCCATCATTCCGAGCAAGGGGTCAGCTCTCTAAGTGGTGGGAATCAGCAAAAAGTTGTGATCGGAAAGTGGTTGGCAACTCAACCTAAGATTTTAATCCTAGATGAACCAACACGGGGAGTGGATATCGGAGCGAAACGGGAAATCTATGACTTGATGAATCAGCTCGTGCAAAAAGGGGTTGCCATCGTCATGATTTCCTCAGAACTTCCGGAGGTCCTTGGAATGAGCGATCGAGTATTAGTCATGCATGAAGGACGCATTACTGGGGAATTCTCACGTGAAGAAGCAACCCAAGAAGCGATTATGATTGCTGCAACAGGAGGGAAAAACCGTGGGTAAAGTGCGGGGAAAAAGTGGGATTTTACAGCGCATGGGACCCTTTGTGGGTTTGATTCTCATCGTCTTCATCTTATCGATTATCAATTCGGACTTTCTGACCGTGGGCAATATTTTTAACGTCCTCCGTCAGGTTTCGATTAATGCCATAATAGCCTTTGGGATGACGTTTGTCATTTTAACGGGAGGAATCGACCTTTCTGTCGGTTCAATTATTGCCCTTTCGAGTGCCTTTGCGGCAGGGATGATGGCCACAGGGATGAATTCCTGGCTCGCGATCGGGGTAGGAGTGTTGTCTGGTACGGTGATGGGAACAATAAACGGGGTTGTCATTGCTCGGGGAAAAGTCGCGCCCTTTATTGCTACGCTGGCGACTATGACGATTTTTCGTGGCTTAACTTTGGTTTATACGGAAGGAAAACCGATCACCGGACTACCAGATTCTTTTGGTATGATCGGACGAGGGTATCTCTTCCAAATTCCGATGCCCGTGATTTGGATGTTGGTAGCCTTTGGGGCACTGTATGTAATTTTAAAATTTACGTCCTTTGGCCGTCACGTTTTTGCTCTAGGTGGAAACGAAGAAGCAACCCGACTTTCCGGAATCAACACGAATCGTGTTAAAATCCTTGTTTATAGCATCAGTGGCTTGCTAGCTTCGATAAGCGGGATTATCCTAACCTCGCGCTTGAATTCCGCTCAACCAACGGCAGGGACGTCTTATGAACTCGATGCGATAGCGGCCGTAGTATTAGGTGGCACGAGCCTCTCAGGAGGCAAAGGGTGGATTGTTGGAACCTTAATCGGAGCCATGATCATCGGGATTTTAGATAACGGCTTAAACCTTATGAATGTTTCGTCCTTTTACCAACTGGTCGTCAAAGGCGGGGTCATTTTGCTGGCGGTCTTGATGGATCGATCGAAAGGGAAGTAGGGATCTCACGAGTCGATCAATCCCTGAGTAGAAGGGATAATTTGATGTTCGCCAACTGAATGGAATGACAGTTTCTTCAGTTGTGGGCATATAGGTTCTCCAAGAGGGGAGGATGCGGATGGCTCAGTAACAATTGTATACTGATAAGTTTGCTGGTGCTCATCAATGAATACTTGGTGGCTTGGGCCACCCTATAAGGAAGGAAGAGGAAAAATGAAGAGAAAACATAGTGTATGGACGATGATCCTCGTAGTTCTCATGGCGGTTAGTCTTATTGGTTGTGGAACGACCCAATCTAGTTTAGAAAATAAAGATACGGCGAAACCGACGGGTAAAGTAACGATTGGTTTATCAATCTCAACGTTGAATAACCCATTCTTTGTAACCCTCAAGGAGGGCGCTGCAAAAGCAGCTAAAGACGCTGGCGCAGATCTTCTGGTTGTAGATGCAGGTGATAATACAGCAAAGCAGGTCAGTGATATTGAAGACTTGATTCAGAAAAAAGTTAGTGTCCTTCTTATCAATCCAACGGACAGCGCTGCGGTTGTCTCAGCAGTGGAAGCGGCTAACAAAGCCAATATTCCAGTCATCACAGTTGACCGAGCTTCCAATGGGGGTAAAGTAGTTTCTCATATCGCCTCTGATAATGTCAAAGGCGGCAGTATGGCTGCTGAATATATTATGAAAACCTTGGCTAATAAAGGGAACATTGTGGAGTTGCAGGGGATTGCAGGAACGTCAGCAGCCCGTGATAGAGGTAAAGGTTTCCATGATGTCGTGGATGGTAAAGACGGAGTGAAAGTCGTAGCTTCTCAACCTGCTGATTTCGACCGTGCTAAAGGATTAAAGGTTATGGAAAATATCCTGCAAGGAAATAAGGACATCCAAGCCGTGTTCGCCCATAATGACGAAATGGCTTTAGGCGCTCTCAGTGCCATTCAAGCAGCAGGCAAGAGTAATATTCTTGTGGTTGGGTTTGATGCGACAGATGACGCTGTGAAAGCCGTGAAAGACGGAAAGATGGCAGCCACAGTCGCTCAGAAACCTGAGCTGATTGGTAAAACTGCGTTAGAAACCGCCCTGAAAGTCGCAAAAGGGGAGAAAGTCGACGCGAGTATCCCAGTTGAGTTGCAACTGATTACAAAGTAATAGACAATAGGAAAAGAGGTTGGAGCACTGCTTCAGCCTCTTTTCTCGCGTTAAATGTCGCTTGGATATTCAAACTCCCTCTTGATCCATTCTATAAAAGATGCTGTGTTATAAAATGCTAAAGCCGGATCCATAGCTAATACTTTCTGAATCTGTGCAGTTTCAGCCCATAGCGCACTAATGGCTAAAACACCGACTTCTTTAGCGGCTTTCACATCATAGGCAATGTCACCAACATAAGCAACTTCTTGTGGCGAATAATTCCAAAGTTCCAGCACTTGTCGGATATGTTCGGGTTTACTTGCTCGCTGCTCAGAGCCAGTAATAATCATCTCGAAAAATTGCTTTAACCCTGAATGCTTTAAAGATATTTCCATGCTACCAGTCCCCTTGCCGGATACAAGAGCTAACTTAATTTTGAACTTTTGTAGGAGCATTAGGGCTTCTAGGATACCCGGGAATGGCTCAGCATATTGCGCATGAATTCGGTCATACTCGTCTAGATAAAACTGCAGGCTCTCTTGCCATTGATCAGGAAATAGCTTTTTAAAGATTCCTTCTTCTGAGGGTCCAAATAAAGACGATAACTCGTGGTCATCGTAAACATGACCACTGAATTTTGATAGAGTATTATGAAGACTGGTACGAACCACCGGCAGTGAATTAATTAACGTGCCGTCCAGATCAAATATGATGCCTTTAAGTATCATTTTCTACCCCCTTCACAACTAGCTTTCTAATACATTATAAACTACATTATTCCATTTCTACATCTTACTCAGGCATAGTCAACAAAGAAAGTTGGACCAAGGAGCGAAACGATCGTGTCTCTTGTGTGAGATGGCGTTTTCCATACGGATATATGCACATAATATAATGTATTGACAAGGGAGATCTACCTATCTATACTTCGGGTATAGTGTATTAAGTAATAAGCTGGAAAAAATGAGAAGGGGAGGATGAATATTACATAGTAGGACTGCCGTGGTATATAGAAAGAGGAGGAAAAAAGAATGAAAAAAGTAGCTTCAGTTATCGCATCTGCATTATTGGTAGGTGCACTTGTTGTGTCCGGATGTGGAACCAAAGCCCCGGCCGCGGGTACACCTGAGAGTAGTGGAAGCGGAGATGTCATTAAGATCGGTGTTTTTGAACCGATGACCGGGGCGAATGCTGCCGGGGGTGCGTTAGAAGTTGATGGAATTAAACTGGCAAACAAACTCTATCCCGAAGTCAATGGCAAAAAGGTCGAATTAGTCTTAGTTGACAATAAATCGGATAAGGTAGAGGCTGCTAGTGCTGCTTCTCGTCTCGTGGAAAAGGAAAAGGTCTCGGCAATCATTGGAAGTTGGGGGAGCTCACTTTCCATGGCGGCTGGAGATATCGTGAAGAAAGCCCAAGTCCCTGCAGTGGCTGCCTCCGCAACCAACCCACTTGTCACCAAGAACAATGACTTCTATTTCCGAGTCTGCTTTATTGACCCTTTTCAAGGTAAAGTTATGGCTAACTATGCTTTTAATAATCTTAAGGCTAAGAAAGTCGCTATTGTTCAGGAAGTCTCTAGTGACTACTCGATTGGTCTAGCTAAATTCTTCACAGATTCGTTTAAACAATTGACCGGGGATCCAGACTCGATCGTCGGTGTGGCCAACTATAATACCGGTGATCAAGATTTTTCGGCCCAGCTCACAAACTTAAAATCGAAGAATCCGGATGCCATTTTTGCGCCTGGTAACTTCACGGAATCTTCGCTCCTCATTAAACAAGCTCGCCAACTTGGTATTACAGCCCCATTCATTGGCGGAGACACATGGGAAGTTCCTGAATTTATTGCAGTAGGCAAAGAAGCCGTTGAAGGGGCGACTTTCTCAACCTTCTTTACCTCTGAAAAACCAATTACCCCAGAATCAGAAAAGTTCTTAGCGGAATTCCGCAAAGCAAATCCAGGCGTAGAGCCGGCTGCTGTTACAGCACTGGGATATGATGCCTACATTGTCATCCTTGATGCCATGAAAAAAGCAAATTCTGCAGACCCAATCAAAGTGAAAGAACAACTCGCTAAAACGAAGGACTTCGCTGGAGCGGCTGGTATGATTTCATTTGATGAGAACGGGGATGCCGTCAAAGATGCAGTCATCAAACAAGTTAAGGATGGTAAGTTTACATTCATGGATATTATCAAAGCCAAATAATAAGGTTTGGATATGCATTAGGATCATATAGCGAAGTGTTACCGATACGCTTTCCTTCATCGTAAGGGGAGCGTATCTCTTAGCGCAGTTTTGGACGGCTTCATAATCAATCAATATTTTAGACAGCGAGGTGGGTGACAACCAATGATGACGAATTTGAACACGCTTTTTCTGCAGTTGAGTGGGATGGACTTTAGTACGTTTTTGCAGCATTTGGCCAACGGAATTTCTTTAGGCAGTTTATATGCCTTGGTTGCCATTGGCTATACCATGGTTTACGGAACGTTACGTCTCATCAACTTTGCGCATGGCGATATTTTTATGATGACGACGTATTTTGCCTTTTATGGAGTCACTACGTTTATGCTACCTTGGTACCTGTCCTTTGTCTTGGCCATTATTCTAACCGCGGCCCTCGGGGTGGTACTTGAAGTCGGGGCTTACCGTCCGCTTCGCGATGCGCCGAAGATCTCCATTATGATCTCCGCGATTGGGGCATCGTTCTTACTTGAGAACTTGGCTACGGTGTTATTTGGCGGACGTCCCAAGGCGTTTCCATCTGTCAAGGCTTTAACAGACAGTATCCAGTTCGGTTCGGTCTCCATTCAGAAACTTACCTTTGTCATTCCTGTCGTAACCCTTATTTTCCTTTTCGGACTTTTATTCTTAATTCATCGTACGAAAACCGGAATGGCCATGCGAGCGGTAGCTAAAGACTACGAAACGGCAGGAATTATGGGCGTGAACGTCAACCTAACTATTTCCAAAACCTTTGCCATTGGGTCAATGCTAGCCGCCGTTGGTGCGCTAATGTGGGGCCTAAAATTCCCGCAAATTGTTCCCCTGATGGGAATTATGCCAGGTCTTAAAGCCTTTATCGCGGCTGTCATCGGCGGGATCGGAAATATTAAAGGGGCTATGATTGGCGGCTTTATCTTAGGGATTGGGGAAATCATGATTGTTGCTTTCGCTCCAAGCTTAAGTGGCTACAGAGATGCGTTTGCCTTCATCTTTTTGATTATTATTCTGTTATTTAAGCCGACGGGGCTCACTGGCGAGAAAATAGCGGAGAAGGTGTAACTATGCAAAAAAAGACACTACTAACATCAATAGCTATCCTTGTTTTAGTCGCCTTTGTTTATTTGGCTGATCAGAATCTTGATCCATATAAAATGAGGATCTTAAATCTCTGCGCCATCTACGTTGTGCTTGGCTTGAGTATGAATTTAATTAATGGTTTTACTGGGCTGTTTTCTCTGGGACATGCCGGATTTATGGCAGTGGGAGCTTATACAACGGCTATTCTCACCATGCCAGACGTTGTAAAGGCGCAAAACTTTTTCATGGTTCCAATGATGAAGCCTTTAGACACTATGCATGTGCCCTTCTTCTTTGCGCTTCTGATCGGAGGGGTTGTGGCTGGGGTGGTGGGTTTCCTCATTGGCGCTCCGGCCTTAAGGTTGCGCGGAGATTACCTGGCTATTGCGACCTTGGGATTTGCGGAAATTATCCGGGTTGTATTTACAAATATCCAAAGTGTCACTAATGGAGCTCTCGGTCTTAAAGGAATTCCGGTCTCGTCGAACATTTGGTGGACCTTCGGGGCTGCTTTGGTGACCTTGCTCTTCATTGGGTCGCTCATCAACAGTAGTTATGGTCGGGCGTTCAAGGCAATCAGGGAAGATGAGATTGCAGCTGAAAGTATGGGGATTAGTCTTTTTAAACACAAGGTCATTGCCTTTACAATCGGTGCCTTTTTTGCTGGAATCGGTGGCGGCTTATTAGGAAGCCTGCTGGGAACCATTGACCCCTTGATGTTCCGTTTCTTACTGACGTTCAATATTCTTCTGATTATTATTCTTGGGGGAATGGGAAGTATGACGGGAACGATCATCGCTGCCTTCATTATCACTATTGGGGGAGAGGCCTTACGGTTTCTCGATGAATCAATGACGATTGGCAGTTTGGTTATTCCAGGCATTTCCGGTATGCGGATGGTTGTGTTTTCTGCCCTGCTTATGATGGTCGTTCTCTTCTTTAACAGAGGCATTATGGGAACTAGGGAAATCACTTGGGACAGTATTATTGCTAAGTTTGGTAAAAAGCCACTTGCCAAAGGAGAGGATAAACGATGAACCTATTAAAGGTCGAAAATGTTTCCATGATCTTTGGCGGGTTGACTGCGGTCAAGGACTTTAATCTTGAGTTAAATCAGGGGGAAATTGTTGCTTTGATCGGGCCCAATGGCGCGGGAAAAACAACCGCCTTTAACATGATCACAGGGGTTTACTCCCCTACGAAGGGACAGATAAGCTACCTGGGGAAAGCTATTACCGGTCTAAGACCAGATCTGATCACGAAGCGCGGAATCGCGCGGACATTTCAGAATATCCGGTTGTTTAAGGACTTGACGGTACTTGATAATGTCTTAATTGCTAACCATTTGCACCTGAAATCCAATTTTCTGGAAGCCACCCTTAAACTTCCCCGCTACCGCCGGGAAGAGAAGGAGATCTTGGAGAAGTCACTCGGTCTTTTGGCTAAAGTGGGGTTATTGGATGCCCAGGGAGAGAAAGCTAGTTCGCTTCCCTACGGTAAGCAGCGACGTTTGGAGATCGCCCGGGCCCTTGCTACGAGACCGAATGTACTTCTTTTGGATGAACCGGCTGCCGGAATGAATCCTAAGGAGACTGACGATTTGACTGCATTTATTCGTCAGATTCGAGACGAGTTCAAGTTATCTATTTTCATGATTGAGCACCATATGCAAGTGGTTATGGGGATTTCGGATCGAATTTGTGTTTTTGATCATGGAGTTACTATTGCAGAAGGGAACCCCTATGAGATTCAGAATAACCAGAAGGTAATTGAAGCGTACTTGGGGGTGGCAGAAGATTATGCTTAAGATAGAAAATTTGAGCGTGTCCTACGGTGGGATTCAGGCCTTAAAGGGGATAAGCCTTGACGTAGAAGAAGGGAAAATTGTCACCTTAGTCGGTGCTAACGGCGCAGGAAAGAGCACTATGTTGCGCTCAATCGTCGGTCTTGTTAAGCCCAAAAGCGGGTCGATCACTTATTACGGGAAAAATCTGTTGGCCGAAAAACGTCATAACATTGTAAAAACTGGAATTACGTTGGTTCCGGAAGGACGGCGGGTTTTTGCGGATATGACGGTTCTGGAAAATTTAATGATCGGGGCGTTTACCCGCAAGGATCAAGCGGGGATTAAGAAGGATCTCAAGTGGGTCTTCACCCTCTTTCCCCGACTTGAAGAACGAGAATGGCAGTTGGCCGGAACATTGTCCGGGGGAGAACAGCAGATGCTGGCAGTAGGTCGGGCTCTCATGTCTCGCCCCAAACTTCTCATGATGGATGAACCATCCCTTGGACTTGCTCCGCTAATTGTGCGAGATATTTTCAATATCGTTAAGGAGATTCACAGCCAAGGAATGACCATCCTACTGATCGAACAAAATGCCAATGCTGCTCTCCACATTGCGGATTTTGGGTATGTCATTGAAACTGGAAAGATCATGCTTAAAGGAACCGGAAAAGAATTGTTAGCTAATGAAGACGTGAAGAAGGCCTATTTGGGTGAGAGTGTCACTATGCAAAAAAACTAAGGCAGTTATCCCTCAAGGCAGTTTGACAGTTCACTTAAACATTCATTTTGTACGGCCTTGAAATTCATAGGTTTAAGTGCTACAATTATGTAAACCGTTGAGGGGGAAGTAAAACCGCAAGACCAGCCTTACAGAGAGTCAAGTACGGTGGAAGCTTGACAGGTAACGGAGCGGGTAAATGGGCCCCGGAGGGTGGAGCGAAAAAGCTCAGGCTTTAGTAGCTACCAACGCAAGGCCAGCGTTATTGGGCTAAGGGTGTGTTGGCACTCTGCATGAGAGGATGCATCTGTTTTTATGCATCAATTAAGGTGGTATAGCAGATTAACGTCTGTCCTTATATATAAGGACAGACGTTTTATTTTTGTGTATATCCACGCTTCGTTCTATTCTCATAAAGCTTGGCGAATGGAACGTGCAGAGAAGGAACCCCGCAAATTAATCAATTTGAGGGAGGCTTTTATTTATGAAAGATTTAAGATTGGGTGGACTCAAAACCGAACGAAGCACTATTGAGGTCAACGGGGTAACCATCGGCGGAAAAGAAATTATTCTAATGGGTGGGCCTTGCGCTGTAGAATCAAGTCTCCAGATGAGTCAGTCAGCTGAGACTGTGAAAAAGGCGGGAGGTAAGATCCTGCGCGGTGGAGTTTTTAAACCACGTACGTCACCCTATAGTTTCCAAGGTTTGGGCTTAGAGGGACTTAACTATTTGGTCCAAGCCGCTCAAGAGCAGGACCTACTCTGTGTCACCGAAGTAATTGATGCTCAAAGTCTAGAACTAGTGATCGACAAGGTCGATATTATTCAAATAGGCGCCCGGAATATGCAGAATTTCGAGCTTCTCAAATTGGCCGGTAAAGTCAACAAACCGATTATCCTCAAAAGAGGCTTGTCGGCAACGATAGAGGAATGGTTATTGGCCGCTGAATATATTTTAGCATCTGGTAATCCCCAAGTTATCCTTTGTGAACGGGGAATTCGCACCTTTGAGCCCAGTACCAGAAACACCTTAGACCTAAGTGCTGTTGGAGTAGCTAAGGAACTATCTCACCTACCAGTTATTGTCGACCCGAGTCATGCGGCCGGCAGAAGGGACTTGATTTCATCCCTATCTAAAGCAGCTATTGCCGCAGGTGCGGACGGTCTACTGATTGAGATGCACCCTAATCCGGCAGTGGCAGTAAGCGATGGACCGCAGTCGCTGACCCCAGAACAGTTTGTCCAATTAGCCGGGGAGTTAGGGGGAGTTGCTGAAGCGGTAGGTAGAGTCTTTAGGTGTGGCGGACAAGCGGTTGAAGACACTCTTGAATCCCTACGCACTCAGATTAACAGTATTGATCGAAGTATCGTCGAACACCTAGCTACTCGCATGCAAGTCGTCAGAAAAATTGGCAATCAAAAACGTCTAGATGGGGTCAAAGATATTAATCGGCAAAAAGAAATTATTCAGCGTTTAGTAAACCTTGCCAATGAGCTACAGTTACCGACTGAAATAGTAAAAAAGATCTACCCCTTGATTTTTGAGTACGGAATTCAATCCCAAATAAAAAGTAAACTAGCCCAGGATAACGAATCAGAGTTAGCGTTTTATCCCATCGGAAGTAAATAATTCGCAGTGGATGAACTATCAAGGGGTTGGGGTAGAGGATTTACTGATTTAAACAGATCTTGTTTTCAAGATCTGTTTTCCTTTTTCCAGACGAAAGTTGTTCTCCAGCTAGCTCGACAGACCTAAAACGGCCAGTTCCTCTCCTGCTCTTGCTTTACCCCTCCGTGCTGTACCATCATTGAAAGATAGTACCTGCCATTTTCCTTGTTGAACAAGGCAAAATACTTCCGACCATTCCCAAAAATTCATATAGGCCTCTGAGACATTAATCGTAAAAAGCCAGAACGTAAAAGATACGTTCTGGCTGAATAGACGCTACCACCGATTGTTTTTGATGATACTTTCAACAATTAATTAAAATATTATTTGACAGTGAGTAGATAGTGAGGGTTATTGAATCTTTTTAAATACATAGTAGTATGGTTCCATACCTCTAAATACATAGTCCCCGCTTTTCCATTCATAGAACATATAGGTTGTACCATTTATCTCTTTCACTGCACATTTGCTTGCGGTTTTCCCTTCTCTATTGATAATCATACCTTTAGTCCAAGTTGATGAAGAAGATCCTGTTAATTCACCTGATGTTGCTGTTATCGTCAATTGACCGTTTTCATAAACAGTTAAGCCTGTAAGAAACAGATCATCCAGCCAGCTTTTTACACCAGGTTTAAAACCATCTATAGTTTTAACAAAATCTACACTTTCCCATTTTCCTTTCATTTGATTATCATCAATAAACGGGTAGTCAATTTTATCTTCAATACGTGCAACTTGATAGTTCGAATAGTCATTACTATCAACTTTCTTTAATACATAATAGCTGGGTTTCATATTACTGAATATATAATCACCACTTTTCCATTCAAAAAACATATAGGTTGATCCATTAATTTCTTTAATAATATATTCACTTGCCGTTTTCTCTTGGTTATTTAGCACTTTGTCTTTTGTCCAAGTAAATGCTGAAATGGCTAAATTTCCATTTTTGACAGACATTAATACTTTACCTTGTTTAATGAAGGCTAAGGCACTTAGGTATAGGTTATCTTGCATGGATTTTTTGCCAGGAACAAAATCAGTGATTTTCTCGACAAAATCAACTGATTCCCATTTTCCTATTACCTGGGGATCGTTGGCAAAGGAATAATTTGTTTTGTCAATATTCCTCATTATGCCAGCAAACGCAACCGAACCGAGAGCAAAAAATATAATCACAGCTACTAAAATTACCGCGGTTTGCTTTTTAGGCTTAATTGCTTTCCGGGTATTGTTAAGATACATATTCCAAGTGGACTCAAATGAAATTGACTGGGAATGGTGTTCTAAGGCATTTGCTAAAATATTCCCAATATCGCCGTTAGATGGTTTCAAATGTATCTCCTCCTTTATTCAGAAATTCAAAATCATTTTTTGGCAGTTGTCTTCTAAGTGTAGTAAGGGCAGAATTAAGTCTCGACTTGCATGTGCCTATTGGAATCCCCAAAGAGTCCGATATTTCCTTTAGCTTCATTCCTGAGTAAAAATGTAAGATAACCATCTCCCTACTTTTAAACTTTAAATTGTTTATCTCCTTCCACAACTCATTTTCTTCTTCGGTTTTCAAAACAGTGTTTTCTACTAGATTTAAACTGCTGTTCTCAGGAAGCTTGCCAATAAATTTCAACCATTTTTGTTTTCGCAACATATTTCGTGTGACATTTAATGCTACTTTATAAATCCATGGTTGTATTGGCTTGGAAGAATTGAAGGTATAATATTTTCGAAATACTTGAATAAATGTTTCCTGGGTAATATCATCCGCCAAATCGTTTGATTTTGTAAGGAATAGAGCAACTCTGTAAATGTAGGTTGAATGTTCCTTGAAAATCAGTTCCGCTTTTTCTTTGGATAGTTCATTAATCAAAGATAGTCCTCCTTTCAATCCTAATTACTCTATATACACATCAAAACGCAAAATGGTTCGAATATTTTGTTGAATATGCCTAACTTGGATAATATCAGTAAAATAGCAATAACACATCCTGAAACTAAAGTTTCAAAGACACTTGCGCCTTCTCCTTCTCCTTCTCCTTCTCCTTCTTAAAGTTTGTACACCTCAGTATGAATGATCTGCATTCCTTATTTGTGACGGTTAATAATGACTATTCCATAGCGTGCTGTTATAATATTAAGTGCGGTTATTTTTGTATTATGTGACATAGCGTTGGTAACTTGAGGTGAACTACCCACTACCCTAAAGGGATAGCGGTTTTACGCCTATTCATATAAAGCGGGGGAGAGGAACATATGGGGAAGAAAATGTTCTTAATGGGCAATGAAGCAATTGCCAGAGGGGCGGTTGAAGCCGGCGTAAATGTTGCAGCAGGGTACCCGGGAACCCCGTCGTCTGAAATATTAACGACCTTGGCAAAATTTGCGCCTGATTTTGGATTTTACGCCGAGTGGTCGGTTAACGAAAAGGTAGCGCTCGAAGTCGCCTCGGGCGCTGCCTACGCAGGAGCGCGGGCGCTCGTTACCATGAAACAAGTTGGACTTAATGTTGCATCTGATCCCTTAATGAGCCTGGCTTATATTGGGGTGAAGGGTGGACTTGTTCTCGTCGTAGCGGATGATCCTGGACCGCATAGTTCGCAAACGGAGCAGGATACGCGCAAATTTGCTGGTTTTGCGAATCTGCCAGTCTTTGATCCAGCGACGCCTCAGGAAGCCAAAGATATGGTGAAGGAAGCCTTTGAAATATCGGAAAAGTACTCTTTACCTGTCATTTTAAGACCAACAACCCGTACCTGTCATGCGTGCCAGGATGTCGAGGTAGAGGATATTGTCAAGCTCGAGCGCTTGTGCCGTTTTGAGAAGGATCCTAAATGGGTCATCATGCCGGGCTTATCCTATAAAAAACATATTGAACTCAATAAGATTCAGCTAGTAATTGCTGATGACTTTAATAAGTCCAAATTCAATCACTTAAACTTGGCTGGGGATATAGGAATCATCGCTTGCGGAGTTTCCTATAATTATGTAATCGAGGCCTGTCGTGAGTTGAATCTAGAACCATCCCTGCTGAAAATTGGTACCCCTTATCCCTTGCCTCCACAGCCAGTGCTGGAAATCTTGGGCCATTGTCGGCGCGTTCTGGTGATTGAGGAGCAGGAGCCTGTTGTCGAGGACCAAGCCATAAAACTAGCTTGGAAAAATGGCCTTGAAACTAAAATATCAGGTAAGATTGACTACCTTGTTCCCCGCGAAGGGGAGTTAAATGTTGATAAGGTGAAGGCTATTTTGCTTCGCTATTTTGATCTGACAGAGTCAATTCCCCAAGTAAAGGTTGATATGCCACCCTTGCCAGTCCGCTCTCCTGTTTTATGTGCTGGATGTCCGCATCGAGCCAGTTTTCTGGCTTTTAAAGAAATAGGAAGGGCGCAAGATGCCGTTTTCTGTGGGGATATAGGGTGTTATACGCTCGGAACGGCCGCACCTTTGGATATGCTCGATACCTGTCTTTGTATGGGTGCGGGAATATCGCAAGCCGCGGGTATGAGTCGAGTAGAGCCGGATAGAAAGCATGTTGCCTTTATTGGAGATTCAACGTTTTTCCACTCTGGGATCGCAGGTCTTGTTAATGCAGTGTACAATAATGCGAATATCACAATCGTGATTTTAGACAATAGCACGACGGCAATGACTGGTCATCAGCCCCACCCAGGGATTGATCGGACGGCAACTGGTAAATCAAATAGAGTGATCGACATTGCTGAAGTCGTTCGGGCATGTGGGGTAGATTTAATCAAAATCGTCGATCCGTATAATTTTACGGAAATGAAACAAGCGGCACAGGAAGCTATGGCCTTTAAAGGTCCCTCAGTTGTTCTTGCCAAGCGGGAATGCAGCGCGATCTGTAAAACTCAAAAGAAATATGCCATTGATCTAGACCAATGCGTAACCTGTAGGATCTGTATTACAAAATTAGGCTGTCCGGCCATTTATGTCGATAATGAGGCGATCATCATATCACCTCAGTGTTCTGGGTGCGGACTTTGTGCTCAGGTTTGTCCTCAAAAGGCCATTGGGGAGGTGTCAATATGAAACTCGACGTGGTCATAACAGGGGTTGGTGGACAAGGGACCATTCTTACTTCCAGAGTCATTGCCCAAATGGCAATGACTAAAGGATTTGAAGTAAGGACATCGGAAACCATCGGCATGGCCCAGAGAGAAGGGTCTGTGGTTAGTCATGTGCGAATTGGCAAAGATTTAAAGGGTGCTCTCATTCCAGATAGCCGAGCAGATGTTTTAATAAGCCTTGAACTTGCCGAAACAGTGAAAGGATTAGCAAAGCTCAAATCGGGTGGCTTGATCCTAGCGAATACGGCAAAGATAATACCGACCTCAGTGCCTCTTGGCTTGTCTCAATATCAAGGGGAAGAAATTATGGCCTTCATTAACCAAGTAGCAGCTGAAATTCGCTTTTTTGATGCAACCCAGGTTGCCCTGCAAGCAGGAAATTACAAAACGGTCAATGTGGTTTTCTTGGGAATATTATCAACCATTAACGATATACCGTTTAGTGTAGATGAGTATTTACAGGCTATCCTGGGGATTCTGCCACCTAAAGTTCAAGAAGTGAACAAAAAAGCTTTCTATTTGGGGAGAGAAATGGCCCTAACAACTGTTGCTGTCTGTGACCATCGGGTATAATAATTGCTGATTTTGCAAAAACCAGAATAGGTTTATTGCATGCGTCGTAGCTCGGCTCTAGAGTTAAAGAGAAATGTTAATGAAAACAATATATTTGAAAGGTGCTAGATTAAGATGGCAGTTAAGATCGACAGAATCTATTCAGAACAGTGGAGTCCAACTGAGGAACAGATTAATAGTATATTTCCGATTAATGATCTAATATTGGACATAGGAAGGGATCCTGGCGTAGCAGTTATAACTGACGATGAAGTAAGATTAAAATATCCGGGTCAATATAACATCTCTGTACAGGCCAGAGCCTATAATCGGGGTCTGGTTGAGCTTTTGCAGGAAAATTACGAAACTCATCGTGACAGTCCAGAATTTGCGAGTTTAGTTGGGATCCAATTACCACAAATCATGTGGTCGGACACACTAGGCTTTGAAGATAAGATTATTAGTCTCCACATATCCAAACTTAACAAGAATGAGGTTTTTATTAATGATCTTGTATTAGTCAAAAATGAAGACTTCGACTTATTAAGTGATTTTGTAATCGATAAAATACTTAATAATTTACGTAAATTTGCGAAAGATCAAGGGGCTAAATACTTATCGGGTTATGCAGCCAATCGGGCAACGTTTACACTGCTAAATAAAAAAGGGTTCAAAGAAGATAAACGTGAGATCATGGGTAATGATTACCTTTGGGGATTGGCCTTGCAGATGGGTGAACAGTTTCCTTACTATGAAGAGTTGTAAGTTTTGATGAACAATAAAATAACGATCTTCTCAGATTTCTTATGACCTTACTGCATGATTGGGAAAGTCCCACTTGACCAGTTGGCCAAGGACAAAAATTTAATGATCGAATGGAAGGCCTATGAGCTAAGGCCTGAGGGTATTGAACTCCCCGAGAAACCACCCAAATATTTGGCTCAAGCGAAAGCCGGTATCGAGGCTTTGGGGCGAAAATACGGGCTCCATATGACCTTTAATGATAAAAGTAAACACTCCAGATTAGCTTTGGAAGGAGCCAAATTTTCGGAAGAACACGGGCTGGTCAACGAGTATCATGACGCAGTTTTTGCCGCTCAATTTCAAGAATATAAAAATATTAATGATCCTAAAGTGTTAATCGAGCTTGCGGTACAAATAGGACTGGATCAGGAAAAATTCCAGAAGGCACTCGAAACTAGAAAGTACGAACAAGCTGTTTTGCAGGATCTAGAAGAGGCCTATCGTTTAGGAATTCATACTGTTCCCTGTTTTATCGTTGAAGGTCGCGCAATTTATGGAGCTCAGAGCTACGAAGCTCTGGAGAAACTCCTTCAAGGAAATGGAAATGGGTTTCCACTAGACCTTAAATTACTACCATGAATTTAGACCTAATGTGAGTGGAAAATTCTGTATAGTCGGATGTGTTTTACTTTGTTATAGAGTAAAGTTTAAGGAGGAGTTTAAAGATGGAATTAACGAATGAACTGAAAAAAACACTAAAAGGACAGGGATATATTTCCTCAAACGACGGAGTCCATTTTTCATGTAGGATTGTAATACCAGCCGGTAGAATGAATGCCCAAGAAACGCAAAAAATTGTTGATGTAAGTGAGAAATACGGCAGAGGCTATTTTACCCTAACTCAAAGACTTAACGTGCAAATTCCTTGGGTACAATATCAGGACCTGGAAAATGTAACAAGAGAACTTAAGGAAGTGGGCCTATCCATTGGAGGCACGGGGATGAGGGTACGACCCGCACATACTTGCAAAGGGAATGTTTGCACAATGGGGTTATTTGATACCGAGGATGTAGCTGGAAAGCTTGATGAACGGTTTTATAAAGGATTTTACGATGTGCAATTACCTAATAAATTTAGAATCGAAGTGAGCGGTTGTCGAAACGGCTGCTCTAAGCCACAACTCGGATGTATTAGTTTACAAGGTAGAAAGCCCGATCAAGTTGCAATCATTCTTGGAGGAATGTCGGGAAAGAGTCAGGTCATAGGACAGGAATTATCTGGGCTATATTCAATAAGTGAGGCTTTGGATATTATCGAAAAGGCAATATCGTATTACCGTGACAACGGCATACAAGGGGAACGATTTGCCCAAACAGTTGAGAGAATCGGTTTTGATACCGTTCAACAGCATGTAATAAGTAAAGGTTGATGCCATTGTCGGTGGTTTCTTGGGTTAACCTTTCTCGTTTAAAACTAGGGGCTGAGATTCTTGTCAGACAAGGGTTTCTGAACCTAGTTTTGTCTATTAAGGCACTTACCATTATTAAAAAGGAGAGAAGGGAGTAGGAGTGAGATGCGTGTCCTGGTAATGACCGCTGTAGCCGCTGAGCGAGATGCGGTGTTGCGTGGTCTAAACGGCGATCCAAGGTTTGATGTCTTGGTAGCGGGTGTCGGCTCGGTAGTTGCCGCAGTGAACACGGCAAAGGCCTTGGCAACTGCAGAGTACAGTTTGGTTATTAGTGCAGGTATCGGTGGGGGCTTTCCTGGTAGAGCTGAAGTGGGTTCACTCGTGGTGGCGAACGAGATCGTCGTCGCTGACTTGGGCGCGGAGACTCCAGAAGGTTTCCAAAGTGTCGATGAATTGGGCTTTGGCTTCACCCAGATTCAGATTAATGCTAACCTAATGAACTGTGTTACGAGGGCACTAATAGGGACTAAGATACCTTTTAATATTGGTTCGGTGCTCACTGTATCAACGATTACGGGCACGGCTGCAAGAGGGCTAGAACTGGCGACTAGGATACAAGGGGCCACTGCCGAAGCGATGGAGGGTTTTGGCGTAGGGTTCGCGGCACTTGATCGCGGATTACCTGTCCTGGAGTTGCGAGCTATCTCCAACGTGGTCGGTCCGCGTGAACGGGCTACATGGCGAATTAAAGAGGCTCTAGACGTCCTAGAAGCTGCTAGCGCAGTATTAACGGAGGTGTTACGGTTACTATGAAAATCGCAATTTCGCCCTGTCCCAACGACACGTTTGTTTTTCACGCCTGGGTACACGGACTAATACCCGGTGCACCTAAGCTTGAGGTGACCTATGCCGATATAGACATCACGAATACATTAGCGGCCGGCTCCGATGGACCAGATGTAGTCAAGATCTCGTACGCAGCCCTACCTTGGGTCTTGTCTGAGTATGCCTTGTTGCCATGTGGTGGTGCGTTGGGTAAAGGCTGTGGCCCACTAGTGTTGACTTCAAATAGAGCTGGTAATAACAATAAGCCAGCAAGACTATCAGGCAGACGGGTGGCGGTTCCGAGTGAACGTTCAACCGCTTATTTGCTGTTTCGGTTATGGGCGGCTGAACATGTGCCGGGGGGAGTGGGCGAGATTGTCATTTTGCCGTTCGATCAAATTATGCCGGCGGTGCGTGATGGCTTGGTCGATGCTGGGCTTGTAATCCACGAAGCACGTTTCACCTATCCATCCTATGGGCTAGCTCTTTTGGCTGACTTAGGTAGTTGGTGGGAGCAAGATACTAAGCTTCCGATCCCACTGGGCGCGATAATTGCACGCCGCTCACTAAGTCAAGCTGAAATCACGGGCTGGATCCAGGCGTCAGTCAAATATGCGTGGGCACACCCAGAGGAGTCGCAGGAGTATATCATACATCATAGTCAAGAGTTATCCCCTGAAGTAACACAAGCGCACATTAAGCTGTATGTTAATGAATTCACCGAGAATATAGGCTCAACAGGGTATAAGGCGGTAGAATCCTTGCTAAGTAGAGCAGCTCAAGAAGGGCTTGTGCCAAAGGTGGATTTGGCCGCGCTGTTTTTATAGAATAAGGGCATGTTTGAGGTTTTTATAGTTGCAAGTGCGAGCTTAAGTGATAGAATAGATTCTAAAACAAGATGGTAAAATCAAGATAAAATAAGGAGGAGTAAGCTAATGTCTCTCTATTCTATTATATTTCATGTCAACGAAGTGGACCGCTGTCCGGTCGCTTTAGGCAACCTGCGCAACCTACTTAAGGATGTTGGTCAGGAGAGTATTATCGCTGAGGTGATCGTTAATGGTCCAGCCGTTGTCTTTTTCTCTTCTGCGGCGCAAGCCCGGGAAAAGTTTCCGTCTTTCTGGAGCGAAGAGTTTTATCAGAAGCTTGTGCAAGATATGAAAGACCTGCATGAAATGGGGGTCTGTTTTACGGTCTGCTCCACTGCACTCAGCCTGAATGGTCTTCATGACGATCAAGTTTATTCTTTCGTGACCCTGGTGCCTGCTGGTATTACCGAAATCGTCAAAAAGCAGTCTGAGGGATACGGCTATGTCAAACCCTAAAGAGGAGCCGGTTATTCTAGCGGAGCAAATTCAGACATCTCTTGCCAACCTGGAGCCCCTCACTCGGAAGGCTTTTCTATTGCTTACTCCGCCGAGCCTACTGGATAACCGGGCAGATGTCGATCAAGTGCGCCAAGCATTAGAACGCAACTATGGTTCTGTCTGCGTGCCCCTGTCACTTATGTCTAGGATACCTGGCATCTGTCGCCAAGCAGGCTGGCAAGTTACAGCAACCCTAGCGGATACTGGTCACGGATGGACTTTAATTGAGCTGGAATCCGGCGATACTACCAAGGAGCAATTCGGACTGGCCATCGACATTGGCACGACTACGGTAGTTGTATACCTTGTCGATCTCTGTGACGGCAAGGTTCTTGGTCACGCTGCTGACTATAACGATCAAATTACTCTGGGAGAGGACATCCTGAACCGCATTCGACATGCTGCCGAACCAGGTGGCCTGGATCGCCTGCAAAAGGCAGTTGTAGGTACTCTAAACCGGTTGATTAGGCGTCTTTGCCCGTTGCCAATGAAGACAGGCAAGATTACCGCTGTAGCCATTGGTGCTAATACAACCATGGTTCATCTTCTCTTGGGGCTTAATCCCGCGTCTCTTTGTCGTGCTCCTTATACGCCTACCGTTAACAATCCAGGTCTGATTCCCGCAGGAGAAATAGGGCTTGACATTCATGCCCTGGCCCCTGTTTATTGCCTGCCGAGTATTGGCAGTTACCTCGGCGGCGACGTCATTGGCGGAATTCTAGTAAGCGGGATGTACAAACAGCCTGATGTCTCTCTATTTGTCGATATCGGTACCAATGGAGAGATCGTGATGGGTAATGAAGAGTGGCTTGTCGCTTGTGCAGGCGCAGCTGGGCCTGCTTTGGAAGGCGGCGTTACTACCTTTGGAATGCGGGCGGAACCAGGAGCAGTGGATCGCGTTTCTATAGATCCGGATACGGGCGAAGTAAAATATACAACCATCGCTAATATGCCTGCTCGAGGCATCTGTGGCTCTGGCCTGGTGGACACACTTGCTGAGCTTTTCCTCAATGGCATCATTGGCAGGACTGCTCGCTTTCAGAATGGGCAGGAAACCTTTGTCGTAGTCCCTGCATCAGAAGCGGCCTCGGGAGAAGATATTGTGGTTACGCAGATAGATATTAATAACTTCATGGCCACCAAAGGGGCGGTCAACGCGGCTACTGAGGTATTAATGGAGAGTGTAGGGGGCGCTTGGCAGGAAATGAGCCATTTCTATGCGGCAGGGGCGTTTGGTCAGTATTTGCCAATCGAGTCAGCCATTTCGATTGGCCTATATCCTGACCTTCCGCGCTCCGCCATCGTGCGCTTGGGCAATAGCTCTGGGGAAGGAGCCCGCCTTGTGCTTTTATCTCGCACCAAGCGTTTGGAAGCAGAAGGCATCGCCGCCAAGATCACTTATTTCGAATTAAATGCTAATACCTCTTTCATGGAGAAATTTGTGAGTAGCAAATTTCTTCCTCATACGGACCTTGATCGCTACCCCAGTGTAAAACTACGTATTCAAACCAGTACCTTGCCAGTTAAGGCAACTGAAGAGTGATTTCTGTGGTAATAAAGAGCCCCATCACGTTTCCTGGAAACGTGATGGGGCTTTTCAGACTAGTCGGATATATTTAACTTCCGTAAGGATAAATATAAAGTTTCAGTTCTGCCAGGATGAATAAAGGGGTTTCTCTGATTTCGTCGAATTGTAAAAATATAGGGTGAATTACCCGCGGCAAATTCTCTCAGGAAGATCTCATTAGAAACTTATGCCCCCCCGTGGGGATTCGAATAAATCTTATCTTATCTTATATACTATTATCGTTAGAAAGGAGTCGTATGTAATGCATTTCGCCACTTTGGAGGGTATATATATAATCACAATGAGCATTGGTATTATCGTAAGCATTCTTGGCGTTTTTCTCGGCGGTTTACATTTTCATGTGGGGCATTCTTTGCATGCTGGTACTTCCGCGCATGCGGGACATTCTATGCATACTAATCATTCTAGCCATGCAGGCGTACAAGACGGTGCAGCTGTAACAGTACCCATTTTAAATATTCAAGCTGTTTTTGCATTTATGATCGGGTTTGGGGCAACAGGCCTGGTATCCTATTTAACCTTTAGTGCATCGTCATTGTCACTGATTTTTGCAGTACCAGGAGGTTTATTATGTTGGTATATGATCCGCCTAATTTTGAGGGCAATGTTAAAAAATCAATCCGATTTTATGACTACAACAATAGATGATGCTATAGGACGTACGGCGATTGTTGTATCTAAAATATTCCCTAATTCAGTAGGCGAGGTTATGTATACTTCAGATGGTGCTAGTAACATAATAAGAGCTAAATTTGAAGCATCTGAATCAGTAGATAAGGGGGTAAAAGTAGTCGTGTTAAAAGTTGAAAATAACATAGCCATAGTTGCCTTGGAAAGTAGTCTGTACTGAAAAAAATTAGAAAGAAGGGGTGGATATAATGTCATTAATACCAATCGCAATTGTAGTTATTCTTGCTATACTCGGCATAATGAGCATTGTAAGTGTTTTGGCTCACATGTTTCAAAAAGCAGGTCCAGACGAAGCCTTAGTCATCTACGGTATGGGTGGAAACAATGTTATTACTGGTGGGGGTAGAATTGTTTGGCCACTAGTTCAAACCTGCAAACGTATCTCCCTTGCCTTGATGTCCTTTGATATTGCCCCAACCAATGATCTCTATACCAATCAGGGAGTCGCTGTAACTGTAGAAGCTGTCTCTCAGATAAAAATTATAGACACTAACGAGAGCATTAAAACAGCAGCTATTCAATTTTTATCGAAGTCATTTGACGAGCGTGAAACAATGATCAAACAAGTGATGGAAGGGCATTTGCGTGGTATTGTGGGGACCCTTACAGTCGAGGAAATCGTTAAGGACCCTGAAATGGTTCAATCTCGCATGCTCGCAACTTGCCAATTAGACTTATCTAAAATGGGCCTCGAAGTTAGATCCTTCACAATTAAAAACGTCAAAGATGCCAACGGTTATATTGAAAACATGGGCAAACCGGAGATCGCCCGGGTTTTTAAAGAAGCTCAAATTGCTGAGGCCATTGCCTTAAAGGAAACTGAAACGTTCAAAGCTTCCGCCAATAGAGATGCAGCAATTGCTAAAACAAACGCAGAGCAGGCAACTGTAACAGCCCAAACTTTATCTCAATCCCAACAAGCAGAAAACACAAAGGATTTAAATTTAAAGAAGGCCAAATACGATGCCGAAGTAGAAACAGCTAGAGCAGAGAAGGAAAATGCCTATAATCTACGTACTGCCGAATTGAAACAGAACCTTACGGAACAAGAATGGAAGATTGCGGAAATCGAACGGCAAGGTCAGGTTAAAGTTGCGAATGCAGAAATTGAGCGTAAGCAAAAGGAACTTGAAGCTAGTATTATTAAGCCGGCAGAAGCACAGGCTAGAGCTGTGAAAATCGAAAATCAAGCGAAAGCCGAGGCTAATGCTATTGTCACAAAACTAGAAAATCAAGCTAAAGCTGAAGCCAACGCCTTGACAATTAAACTCGAAAATGAAGCCAAAGCAGAAGCAACTCGCGCTGTAGGTATGTCTGAAGCCGAAATCATTAAAGCCAAAGGTATCGCAGAAGCTGAAACAATTCAAGCCAAAGCAGAGGCCTTTGCAAACTACTCACAAGCGGCCATCTTAGATAAATTACTAAGCGGTATCCCGGAATTGGCCAAAGCCATTGCCTCACCATTAAGCAATGTCGAGAAGATCACTGTCATATCCACAGGCGGAGATACCTCTGGAATGGGTAAAATAACCAAAGATGTAACCGGTATGATGGCTCAAGTACCTGAAGTTATAGAAGCGCTAACTGGCGTAAACATTTCAGATATATTGACCAAGTTAGGTGGATTAAAGCAGGATATGTCTTCAGATGAAGATTCAACTACCAAGCATTTTCCAAACTTGGATGAGGTTACGCCACTCGCATTGGATGCTAAGGAGTAATATCGCCTAAGTAATATGGGTTCCTTGGATTAGAAGAGGTATATGGTGGATAATTGCCAGATTGTTTTAGTATAACAGTCTGGTTTTTTGTTTTTTATATGTTAATATAGAATATTCTGGTTTTCAACAAATTAGCAGAGGATTATTTCGGAATATATCGAATATATATAAATATTAGACTTATGAAATATCGTAATAATATTTGTTGGGGAAGTGAATGAGCTTTGACCATAGATATAAATGCTCAAATACAAAAAGCCTTCAGTCGTCTGGAGAACTTGTCTCAATCTGATTTGCCGTCCCATGAGTTGTCGTCCAAACTTATATCAGAGCTCAATTCTGCTCTTCATGAATTACAAACAACGACGGTTGAATTGCTTGAGCAAAATCAAGAAATGGTTGCTAGTCGCCAGACACTAGAAGACGAGCGACGTCGTTATCAGGAACTGTTTGATTTTGCCCCAGATGGCTATTTGCTCACAGATACAGAAGGCATAATACTCGATGCCAATCGCGCTGCTAACAACCTTTTTAACGTAAGCAGACCCTTGCTGATTGGTAAGCCGCTAGCAATATTTGTCCGTAGGGAGGAACAACTAACCTTTCGTATGCAGTTGGCAGGGATGAAGAACGGAAGCGTTGTGCAAATCCAGGACTGGGAACTTAGCATTCTATCCGGAACGGGAACCACGTTTCCCGTTTCTATTACGGTAGGTAAGGTCACTGCCTCCGGGGGTGGCACGGAGTTTCGCTGGCTACTGCGAGATATCACACTACGTAAGCAAATGGACGAAGAGAAAGAAAAGAGAACGGTAGAATTGGTCATCGCGAATAAAGAGCTCGCCTATCAAAAGGGGCTTGCCTATAAAAATGAAGAGAAAGAAAAAAGGGCAGCGGAATTAGTCATAGCGAATAAAGAACTCGCCTATCAAAACGAAGAGAAAGAAAAAAGGGCAGCGGAGTTAGTCATCGCAAATAAAGAACTTGTCCATCAAAACGGAGAGAAGGAAAAAAGGGCAGCAGAATTAGTTATAGTAAATGTAATATTGGAGGAGGAAATTTCAGAACACAAAAAAGCAGTGCTAGAAATAAAGAAATTGAATGATGAACTTGAAGAGATGGTATCTGCACGAACCTATCAGCTTGAAGAATTGAATGCTGAATTGGAAGAAACGAACGCTGAATTCGAAGAAACCAATGCAACACTGGAGGAAGAAATTTCAGAACATCAAAGAACGGAGTTAGAATTAGAAGAAACAAAAAGAGCTTCCGAAGCAGCTAACAAAGCTAAAAGTCAATTCCTCGCAAATATGAGCCATGAAATCAGAACACCGATGAACGGCATTTTTGGTTTTTTGGAATTATTAAATCATTCCCAGCTATCACAGGAGCAACGAGAATACATTCGTGAGGCAAAATCTTCTTCAGAAACATTGCTACACCTCATCAATGATATTTTGGATTTATCTAAAATAGAGTCTGGGAAACTCAGTTTGGAAATAATAAACTTTAAGCTAAGAACTGCTATCGAGGATGCCACGTCATTATTTGTGCCAACGGCTTATGAAAAGCATCTTGAACTGCACACACTGATCAAAGCAAACGTACCGGATGAAGTGAGAGGCGACCCGTCAAGACTCAGACAAATACTAAACAATCTTATCTCTAATGCTTTGAAGTTTACTGAAAATGGGGAAGTATCAATTGTCGCCGAAACAATTGAAGAAACTAACGGTTTTGTAACGATCAAATTTGAAGTTAAGGATACGGGGATTGGTATCAATGAAGAGGATGCCGAAAAGCTATTCAAGCCCTTCGCACAGGCTGATTCATCAACAACGAGGAAATTCGGAGGAACAGGGCTGGGCCTTGCCATAACTAGAGAACTCGTCACGATCATGGAGGGAGCGGTCGGCCTTGAAAGCGTACCAGGGCAGGGATCTACATTTTACTTTACAGCACGATTTGAAATCATTAATAAAAAAACGGCTTGCTGTGAGTATGCCAGCCTAGAGAATGTTCATGTCCTTATTGTGGACGATAATGATAACAATCGCAAAATAGTGAGATCCTATCTTGAAGATGCTGGTTGTAGAGTAGTGGAAGCTCAATCTGGGGATAACGCTATAGCAACTATACTCAATAATGCCTATACGCAAAATAAGATACAACTTGTCCTGGCAGATTATCAAATGCCAGGAATGGATGGGTATGAGTTGGCGACAACTTTAAACACGATTCCCTCGACAAAGGATTTGAAGCTAATCTTATTAACCTCTGCTGCCCAGGAAGGTGATGCTACAAACGCAAGAGAACAGGGCTTTTCAGGGTATCTGACGAAACCGATAAAAAGAGATGACTTACTAAATTGCATTGCAATCGTTTTAGGCTTGAAAGAAGATACAGCGGAACGCCAGCAAGTTGTCACAAAATATACACACTGTGAAAATCAGAGTGTCTTAAAACCAAAGATACTATTGGTTGAAGACAACGAAGTGAATCGTAAAGTCGTCATAGCCACACTTAAATCTCACGACATAACCTGTGATGTAGCTATGGATGGCAAAGAAGCCTATCAAGGTGTACTAAAGAAAGCGTATGATATCGTCTTTATGGATTGTCAGATGCCGGTAATGGATGGGTATGAAGCCACCGAGAAAATCAGAAACGTTGAGGCAGGTGGCAAGCATACAAAAATTATCGCTATGACGGCCAATGCCATGGAGGGTGACCGAGAAAGATGTCTTAAAGCTGGTATGGATGATTACATCAGCAAACCCATTAACTTTGAAATAATGTTAAAAATGATCGAGGAAACCCCAGTGTATGAAGTGGTCCAAAGGAAATTCGATTATATTTACGAATACCTGGAGAACTTTATGACTCAAACAGGACTCGAAATAAACGATGCAACTATAATATTTGAAGTCTATGTCAAGTCCTTACCTAAAATAATGAAAAATATAGAAGAAGCCTTAGTAAAGACAGATTTTAAGGAGCTTGGTCAGATTTCCCATCAACTTAAAGGATCGTCCGGTAGTCTGAAAGTCGAAGAAATTTTCAAATTGGCAAGGGTACTTGAAACATCTGCACTGGCAAAGGATAAAAGGGACTGTGAACAAACCTATCTAGAAATAAAAAAGTTATTACATGCCAAATAAGAGGGTTTCCTGTATGGTCTATGGTCGCACCTAAACTGTGCTTTTGATGGACTCATTTTCTAATAATTTCACAAGCTTGTGTTATACTTAAAACAATATGTGATAATGAAGTGACGTTAGGTTTATATATTTCTCACGCCGCCTTGCATACTTGCACTTAACGCAATACAAACGAGTTTGGGCGTGATACTTGCTAAGATTTCTATTACGGGGAGAAGGAGGTCTTTTTCATCGGATTAACAATCATAGTGGCAGAAGATGATGCCACTATCCAGCAGTTCCTACATATCTTATTGACTCGGGAAGGTTATAGTGTAAAGGTTGTTGGACAAGGTTCAGAAGTCATAAAAGAGTGCCTCAATTACAAACCGGATTTACTGTTGCTCGATATCATGATGCCTGGGATGGATGGATTTGAAGTTTGTCGCAAAATACGGAAAGACAGTAATCTGCCGATTATCATTCTATCAGCGAAGGAAACAAGTGAGGATAAGAATTTAGGACTGAGCTTAGGATGTGATGACTATATCACCAAGCCGTTTGATAGCACAGAACTTATCTTGCGAGTTAATGCGGTATTGCGACGGACTAAAGAGAACAGCCAACCAGTAAACGTTCCAAATATCGTGGAACTTCCTGGACTTACGATTAACTATATCAGCAGAATTACTGAGGTTAGAGGCAAAGAGGTTGACCTAACCCCCAAGGAGTATGCCCTTCTCTGGCTACTGGCCAACCGTCCAGAACAGGTCTTTACTAGAGAACAGCTTCTTTACCAAATCTGGGATGCAAACTATTACGGAAGTCCTACAGTCGTTACTTCGCTGGTAAAACGCCTACGAGAAAAGATCGAGTCAGATGTTACTAATCCCTATTACATCAAAACGATACATGGAGTAGGGTACAAACTAGGTGTAAAGCCTTGCTAAAGAATTGTTCTTTTATGGTTTAAATCCTGAAAAGAATAAATAGCATTCTTAATACCATAAAATGCCATAAGATTGGCATTTTTTTGTTGTCATCTAAAAATATATTGCTAAGAAATAAGCGTTTCTAGTTTAAAATGTGGGAATAGAATAGCTCCTGAATACATGAAAATGCCATAAAATGAAATTTTATTCTGCTATTATCTTATTAGTAGAAGAAAAAACATAATGGTAAACAAGAAGAATTAATAGGCCAATATTCTTGACCACTAATTGCCTCGTACAGCCGATGTGCACTGAGGGGTAGTGGGTAGGTCCCATGATCCTGTAGAGACAACCTTTTTCGTTCAATTTAAAAAGTAATCTTTCAATAGACAATTATACAATAGTTAGTTAAAATGGATACTGTAGTAATCTGTGAGTCATTTCACAGATTTGTAGGAATGTAGGAATGGTTGTTGGAAGAAAGTCGGACACATTTTAGGAGTATGGGAGGATGGTAGAAAATGAAGTATTAAGAGATCGTTTATTTGCTATCCTTTTTGTGGTAGCTTTTTTTGTACCTTCTCAATGGACAGCGCCAATTATAATTTGAAGGAGTTGAAATCTTTGACATCAGTGAGCTCACTTTTATTAACTCTGTTACCTATTGCTGTCATCATATTTATGCTGGTTATTTGGAATAAGCCAGCAGATATCAGTGGTATAGTAGGTTGGGCAGTTGTCTGTATTGTTGCCTTCTTCTTTTTCCAAACGAGTAGTGAAGTCTTAGTGAGATCTACCATAGCAGGTATTATAAAATCCTTTCCTGTTAGCTTAATCGTTGCAGCTTCGATGCTGCAAATATTCTTTATGGATAAGACAGGGGCCCTCAAACGAGTCATTATTTTTATTAAAACGATTGCCAGTGAAAATAAGTCAGTACAAATTATGATCCTCGCCATTGGTTTCGGTTCCCTTATGGTATCAGTTGGCGCAACTCCTAATTCCGTGCTTCCGCCGATTATGATGGCAATGGGGTTTTCAACCTTTGTTTCGATCGCCATTCCGTGTATTGGGTATACTTCGCTTTGCACATATGCTCTCTTGGGTGCACCGATTGTTGTCTTTGTCGATATTGCCAATGCAGTCTTGGGCAAGGGGCATGAAATAACGTTATCCCAGGCGGGCAGTGTGTTTTTTCTATTCATACCAGTAATCACCTTGTTAATTGGTTTTATGATGCTGTTTATTATTGGAAAGTGGCAAGGCGTCAAACATGGGTTACTCCCAGTCCTTGTTACAACAGCGGTCGTAACGGTTGTTTCCTATTTTACCAATAAAGTAGAAAGTCTAGTCGTTCTGACCGGCATTTTTTGTGGTGCTGCAGTTATCATCGCTATGATGCTTTATCTTGTGGCTACGGGCAAAAAGGTCATTGATAATAGTAAGCTTACGGTGGAGGAATTGGCCTATGAAAGGCAATTCCCTCTCTGGAAGGCGTTCACTCCCTGGGGGTTGCTTATTGCTTTAATTCTTGTTCTTAACCTGCCACCCAGTGTTTTCAATTACCTCTACAGGGTGCAGACGTTCCCTATCCTGGGTTTGTCGGCTGACGGTAAGCCTATCTTAACAAGAGTTCTCTGGAATGCCTACACGTGGATCTTCGTGAGTACCTTTCTTTCGATGCTGTTTATTAAACCCACTTCAGAACAAGTGAAAGATACGTTTAAGATGTGGGTCAAGAGGGCTTACCGACCGATAATTGCAACGTCTAGTTTCTTCGTCATAGGGGAAATTATGAATATGACCGGCTATGATATGATCACTAATAAGTATGTTGTACCAAGTATGGTGCAAGTTTTGGCCAATTTCTCTTACCAAGCATTTAGTAATGCCTATGGCTTTGTGATTGGTTTTATTGGTTTGCTGGGAGGATTTATTACCGGCAGTGAAACTTCGACAATAGCAATGTTTGAGACATTTGCCATCAAGACGTCAAATATGCTTCATTTGGGAACGACGGGATTGCTGATAGTAGCCGCAGCCCTGGCCTTTTGCGGTGGACTGGCAAGCATGATTTCTCCAGCGAAGTTGCAGACAGCAGCAGCAGTAATGAACAAAATGGGTGAAGAAACTAAAGTAATGAAAGTAATCTTTGTCTATGCATTACTGTTGACGTTAGTAACAGCTGCTATGGCAGTGGTATTCTCGAAAATTTATGGTTAGTTAATAACTCGGAGATTTATGACGAATTGCACGAATTATGCAATTGATCGGTTACGAAAGAAAACAGGTTGAAAGTACAATACTCTCAACCTGTTTTCTTTACTATATTTAATTAATTTGTGTAATCTAAACTAGGCGCGCTAAAGGATAGACTGCTAAACGTAAGCACGTTGTTAAATTCAAGAAAGTCATACCCACTTTTTTGGGCTTTTTCCATAAGTTCGGATATGGGTGCTGTAGTGAGGATGACATCCTTCGGCCGGAGTAATTGGTCAATAAGGCCGAAGTGCTGAGAGTTGAAGCGGATAGCAATGTGTAGGTCATCTCCCCAAGTCACTTGGAGGACATAGGCATCTTTTTGTTCAGTTGAAAACCAGTTATAGGTATATTCTGACAGGCCAGATTGCTTTACAGCCTTGACTTCCTTGCTAAACTCTTTGACGTACAGAATAAGCACGTCACGACCATTTTCAAGTTTGCCAAAGGCAGATTGTTCAGGCGAATAAGCTGTAGTAAACATCTAAGACCCCCCAATTTATTTTACCAGTTCTTATCTCCAGTTAATATGATTGCTATTATAGACTATTTGGTTTATATATGAAAGTAGTCAGCAATTCTGCGTAATAAGGCGTAAGACTGGCCATCAGCGAAAAACTTGCTCGACTATGAGTAAAGAAACAAGACTAGATTTAAAACCTAGTCTTGTTTCTTTACTTAAATACAGATGTTCTTTATACCTTTTTAAGGCGATACTCAATCTGGGTGATTAGAGGGTTTCACTTACAAGCGCCGACCAATTTTTTCCTCTATAGGCGTTATAGCCTCGGGTATGCGCATAACCATATATTTTGGTGCCAGAAGTATCCTTTTCAAATATGTATCCGTAGGTTTCACCTTTCATCGCCAGTTGGGCGGCACTAAGGTGTTTTAAATTATTCTGAAGAATACCCTTGTGGTCTCGGCTGGCAATGACGTAACCATCTTTGTTGATAATGAATATGTCTCCATTCTTACCGATACGAGCTGAATCTATAATGTCATAAATAAAATGCCAGTTAAATCTAGTAGAGAAATACCCTAATAAATGACCATCATCTCCCCGGATAGGACATGTGTAGGCTATAGTATGCGACTCACTACTAATACTAGAAAGATAAAGGTCGCTAACAGAAATGGTGTTTGTCGACTTGGCGTCTTTAAACCACTCTTTATCTGCCATGTTTTGCCCGATAAGCTCGTGGTGAACGCCGGACGCAACGATCGTGCCATCAGTATCCAGCACATAAAGGTCAAGATAAACTTCATAAATGTCGACGAGTTTTTTCAAGAGATCATTTGTTACCGCAAAGCGATTGGAATCCGTAGTTATAAAGCAGTTCTTTACTTTATCAAACCCGGCCCATGCTTGGGCATCACAGTTGCGTTCGAAAAGGTTCCGATCAATTTTATCAATCGTGTCATAGGCCACATCAGCAGTTCGTACAGCCATTATTTCATTTGCCTTGCTCTGTATGTTTTCGATGATTTTAGTGCTTTCTTTGGTTGAGGCCAAGCTGCGTGTTGCTAACTTTTTAATCTCATCTGCTACAACGCTAAATCCCCGGCCAGCTTCGCCTGCTCTTGCCGCTTCGATTGCTGAATTAAGGGACAAAAGGTTTGTGTGTTGGGCAATTTGCCGAATGGAATCGATGACTTGACCCATTTCTTGGTTAGCATCCTTAAGCTCGCTAAGCAGTATGGAACTATCGATGACTAGGTTCTCGTCTGACATATAAATACCACCTCTTATAATTACAAATAGCCTACCCTGAAATTAGGTAGACTTCGTTGCAATTCTATTGTCTATTATTTGACAAGAATTTGCAAGATATTTCTCTCAATAAGTATTGATTTTTAGAGGAAGAGAGAATATACTACTATTAGATATTTAGATTATTGTCTAAATATCTAATAGTAGTATTGGAAGAGGAGATCGCTTAATGCTCAATCTACCATTTAAAGCACTCGCAGATCCAACAAGGCGAAAGATTATTTTATTGCTTAAAGATCGAGATTTGACTGCTGGAGAAATCGCTGAACAATTTGATATAACCAAACCAAGCATCTCACACCATCTTAATGTATTAAAACAAGCTTTATTAGTAACGGATGAACGAAAGGGTCAAAATATTTATTATTCGTTGAACACGACCGTATTCCAAGAGGTGATTAAGTGGTTTTTCAATACCACACATGTAGACAAAGGAGGTACCGAAGATGCACAAGATAAGTAGCATTCTGAAAAGAGATTGGTTGATTATAATTTTAATACTTCTAGGGTTTGTACTGGGAGCACATTTCTATCCATCACTTCCGGACAGAGTACCTGTTCATTGGAAGGCAAACGGTGAAATAAATGGATATGGGAGTAAATTATTTGGAGCGTTCGGGCTTCCCTTGATCAATCTGGGAATGTATATAATGTTTCTTGTACTTCCGTATATAGATCCAAAAAAGAAGAACTATCCTAATTTTGACTCAACGTATCAATTTCTAAAGTATTTACTAATTGTATTCTTCCTTGGGATTCAAGTAATGACACTTCTAATAGCTACAGGGGTTCTTGTTAATAGACCGATTATTATACAAACTATGATTTCACTGCTATTCATCTTATTAGGTAATGTGATGGGAAGATTTAAGCATAACTATTTTATAGGAATAAGGACTCCTTGGACTTTAGCCAATGAAGAAGTATGGAGAAAAACCCACAGACTGGCCGCTCCATTATGGGTTATGGGCGGTATCTTAAATATATTGCTATCTTTGACAGGCGTGAATTTAAACGGAATTGGCTTCATAATTGTTGTGGCAGTAATCTCAATTGTACCGATGGTTTATTCGTATTTTGCCTATCAGAAAATAATAGGGCATTAAGTTTAATTTAGGGGCATCGCCAAGGGATATCCGACTATTGTTGGGATATCCCTTGGCAATAGCTTCGAACGTTTTCGCAATGACAGTCCCAAACGTTCGAAATAGTGTTGACCGATGTCATAATTTCTTGTAAAATAAAAATATGATGAAAAAGATGTTCGCATATACACCAGGGGATAAAAACTCAGGCGGTCAGGTTTCGCTCACTCCGATTAGAGTTGAAAACTGTTTGCTTGGGTTCTATTTTTTTAGGAGGGGTTATAGTGTTCACATTAGTCGATTTAGTCCAACCAGATAACCTAGCAGATGCTTATCAGATTTTGTCTGATAAAAGAAATAATACTATTCTCGGAGGCTGTGCCTTTTTAAAAATGGGGTCAAAACGAATCGGTACGGCAATTGACCTTTCCAACCTTAAGCTTAGCTATATTAAAGAGCAGGCTGGTTTTATCGAGATAGGGGCTATGACAAGCTTAAGAGAGCTTGAAACTCACAAGTTATTAATCGAGTGCTTTAATGGGGTACTACCTAAATCAGTTTATAACATTATCGGAGTGCAATTTAGGAATTGCGTTACCGTGGGTGCTTCGGTTTATGCTAAGTACGGATTTTCAGATTTAATCACGGCTTTGTTAGCGTTAGATACTGAGGTCGAATTATATAAGAGTGGAAGAATGCCCCTCATCGACTTCTTGAATAAACCGAAGGAAAAGGATATCTTAGTTCGGTTATGGGTGAGGATTGACAACCGGAAAGCCACGTATTTAAATTTGAGGAATTCAGCTAGCGATTTTTCGGTTTTGAATGTCGCAGTTTCAAGGCTTGGAGATCAATGGACCGTCGTCGTCGGAGCTAGACCGGGAAAAGCTGTTATAGCCACAAGTGCCTCCGCCGTTCTAGCTAAGGGCGATCTAAGTGTCGAAGAGATTGAAAATGTAGCCAAAGAGGCGGCCGAAGAGTTGACCTTTGGAACCAATATGAGGGGGACGGCCGAGTATCGCAAGGCACTCTGTCAGGTGCTCGTTAAGAGGGGAATAATGGAGGTATTGCAATGCAAATCGAAGTGACAATTAACGATAAATTGGTAACTTGGGACGTAGCAAAGGATGAATTTTTAGCAGATACCTTAAGATCTCACGGATTGCTGAGTGTTAAGAAGGCTTGTGAAACAAGTTGTTGCGGACTGTGCACTGTTTGGCTTGAGGATAAGCCCATACTCTCTTGTTCTATTCTTGCTCTGCGGATTCATGGTAAGAAAATCACAACCATAGAAGGAGTTCCCAAGGAAGCAGAGGAATTTGCGCGAGTACTTACAGCAGAAGGAGCCGAGCAGTGTGGCTTTTGCAGCCCGGGCTTCATTATGAATGTGCTGGCCATGAAAAACGAATTGGTTAATCCGTCAGAAGCAGAAATTATTCACTATTTGACCGGCAATCTGTGCCGCTGCTCGGGGTATATGGGTCAGCTCAGAGCGGTTAAGACCTATCTGGGGGTGCTTTAGAATGAAAAAGATTGGTATGAAAAGTGTCGGTCAGAGTATTCGGAAAATCGATGGGATGGCGATCGCCACGGGCAAACCGGTGTATACTGAGGATTTGGCTATGTCCAAGGCGTTAGTGGTGAAAATTCTAAGAAGTCCCCACGCTTTTGCTAAGATTAATTCAATTGACATCTCTAGAGCAGAGAAATTGGAAGGAGTGGAATGCATCCTCACCTACCAGAATGTTCCGACCGAACGATTTACGTTAGCCGGACAATCCTATCCCGAACCCTCCCCGTATGATCGATTGCTCTTGGATAAAATCGTGCGCTATGCCGGAGATGAAGTGGCCATTATTGCGGCCGTGGATGAAAAGACAGCGCTTCGGGCTATGAAGAAGATCAAGGTTGATTATGAGGTCTGGGAACCTGTTTTGGATTTTGAGCAGGCCTTGGGTCATTCTACGATCGTGCATCCTGAAGAGGATTTAGTCTGCAATTTTGACATTGGACTGCATAAAGAAAGTAATATCGCCTCCTCCTTCAAAGAGGAAGTGGGAGACGTAGCGGCAGAATTTGAGCGTTGTGCCGTGGTGGTTGAGGATGTCTATTATCCTCAGGCCCAGGCTCATGCTATGATGGAAACGTACCGTGCGTATACGTACCTTGATCATACGGGGAGGCTTGTGGTGGTTAGCTCCACACAGATTCCCTTTCATATTCGCAGACAGTTAGCGAGAGCTTTGCAGATTCCCTCTAGTAAGATTAGAGTGATGAAGCCGAGAATCGGTGGTGGGTTTGGGGGTAAGCAAACGGCTGCTGTAGAGGGGTTCGCGGCTATTGTAACCCTCAAGACTGGGAAACCGGCGATCATTGTCTATGATAGAAAGGAAACGTTTAGTTATCTGACCAGTCGTCATGCTATGCGATTGAAGGTCAAACTAGGCGCTGATCAGGATGGGATCATTCGAGCGATTGACATGCAAGTTTTATCGGATACCGGAGCGTATGGTGAACATGCCGCTACCGTCTTAAGCTGTGTGGGGCATTATACTCTGCCGCTTTATAATAAAACAAGAGCGGTTCGAATTACGGGAAATGCTGTATATACCAATAAAATGCCCGCAGGGGCTTTCCGAGGGTATGGGGCAACCCAGGGAACGTTTGCCTTGGAATCCACAGTAAACAAATTGGCGGAACAATTAAATATGGATCCCACGGAAGTTCGCCTTAAGAATATTAGCAAAGAAGGGGAAACCTTTCTCACGGGTCAGGGGGTTCTGCTCGGAAGCACGTCCTTAGACCGATGTATTGAGAAGGGCAAAGAACTGATCGGCTGGAAGGACAAATTTCCCCGCCGAGAAATCGGTCAGAATAAAGTCAGAGCCGTGGGAATGGCTATCACGATGCAGGGTTCGGGGATTGCCAATATTGGGACTGCATCCATTGAAATTAGATTAAACGATGACGGGAATTTCACCCTCCTCTCGGGTGCGACGGATATGGGACATGGTTGTGATACCATACTGACCCAAATGGCCGCAGAAATTTTAGAAATACCGATGGATAATATTATTTTCGTCGCAGGGGATACTGATACCTCCCCTTATGATCCAGGGTCCTACGCCTCAAGTACGACCTATGTTGCGGGAACAGCGGTCGTCAAAGCAGCGGAGGAATTGAAAACGAAAATACTAGAGCAGGGAGCAAAGCTTCTAGGGGTTGCGCCGGAAGACGCCGAATTGAATGGGTTAGCGGTCCGTGCGATCAATGGGGATCAAGAAATCAGTCTTGCCAAACTAGCGGAACTTACCATCTTAGGCGCAGGAAAACTTCAGTTAGTGAGCCATGCGACTCATGGAAGTGAAGTTTCACCCCCACCCTATGTAGCAGGCTTTGCTGAGGTTGAAGTTGATCGAGAGACCGGAAAAGTAGAGTTGATCGACTATGTTGCGGTGATAGACTGTGGGACCGTGATTAACCCTAACCTGGCAAGAATGCAAGCCGAAGGTGGGATTGCCCAGGGAATCGGCATGGCCCTTTATGAAGAGGTAAAATATAATGATTTAGGACAGATGGCGTCAAACACCTTTATGCAGTACAAGATTCCGTGTCGTAAGGATGTCGGAAAAGTACGCATAGCGTTTGAAGAAAGCTATGAACCAACAGGCCCTTTCGGCGCTAAATCTATCGGAGAAGTGGTTGCTAATACCCCACCACCAGCCATTGTTCATGCTGTGTATAATGCTGTAGGGGTCAGAGTAAAGCATTTACCCATTACACCTGAAAAAATATTCGTAGGAATGCTGCAATTGAGTTGCGGGGATTAGTCTTTCTCATAAGGGATATCCAGCTAATATGGCCGGATATCCCTTAATTTCACTTCTCTGGATCTTTATAAAAGTTTACCTTAAGTTTGAGCTCAAATATGCCGATATAGAATCAAAGGATTCTCTTTATAAGTGAGGTCAAAACATGATGAATGATGGACGAATTAACATATTGATAGTTGATGATCAACCAGAGAATTTATTTATCATAAAGGACTTCCTCGAAGCTGTTGACTGTAATATTATTATGGCAGAGTCTGGCAACGAAGCGTTAGATTACATGCAGACGTATGATTTTGCCCTCGTGCTGCTTGATGTCCAGATGCCAGTAATGAATGGTTTTGAAACTGCTCACTTGATGAGGGGATGTGTACGGACTGAAAATATGCCAATTATTTTCATTTCAGTCAGCAGCAATGAACAGTGGTCTGTTTTCAACGGTTATGAAGCTGGAGTCGTCGATTACATCCTAAAACCGATTGACCCCGTTATCTTGAGAAGCAAGGTAAGGGTTTACTTAGAACTTTATCAACAAAAGCGACTACTAAAAATTCAGGCAGAATTACTTAAATCAAACGTTAATGAATTACTAGAGCTTAAAGAGGTCAACTTTCATTTGGAAAACCTCTCATCTTTGGATGGGTTAACAGGAATACCTAACCGTCGTAACTTTGATCAGTTCATCAAGATGAGTTGGAAGAATGCGATGAGAGAACAAAAACCGTTATCATTGATTATGGTCGATATAGACTATTTTAAAGCGTACAATGACAATTATGGACATCTTCAAGGGGATGATTGTTTAAGACATGTTGCCAATACATTAGTTTCGAGTCTTAAACGACCGGTTGACATGGTCGCCCGTTATGGCGGCGAGGAATTCATAGCTGTTTTACCTAATACAGATAAGGAAGGCGCATTATTAGTGGCCGAGAGGATGAGAAAAGGCATTGAGAAGTTAGCGGTGAAGCACGAGCAATCTCGGGTAGCTGACTGTGTTACAATCAGCTTAGGCGTCGCTGAGATAATCCCCCAGCCCGCGAATTTGATGGCGGATCTTATCAGTAAAGTTGATAATGCGCTTTATAAGGCCAAACAAGAAGGTCGAAATAGAGTATATCTAGATGGAACCTTAAGTAAAAGGAAGCTACTCAAGTTTTCTGTTCAAAGAAGATCGGTTATGAACATTTCAGAGAAACCCTTGCAGGAGTACGGCTTTCAAACCGACGCCGAGAGAAGGCTATTTACGGCTAAGTAAATTCATGTCTATATAATTTAAGTGATATCTGAGGCTAATATAGCCTCGGATATCACTTAAATTATATAGAATACTTCCGAGCTCTTTTGGTGATATAGATGCTTCTCTAGAATAACTGTGAAATTAATACGGATTCTAGAAGGTTTACATCATTCGGGGCCAAATGAGTATGTCATTTGGCCTCGAATGGTGTAAACTGTAAGACATGTAATCCCTATGCTCTGCTCAGACTTTAGCTTCAAATATACACGGCTATACACGGCGAAAAAGGGGCAAACTATTGTAAATTGTTAACTATAGATAGTTAGGAAATGGGGTAGAGGAGAATGACAATAAACAACAAATTGAGTGAAGCCCTGTACGTTTCCAAAACGGTGACACTTCCTCGCTTGAACCGCTTAAGTCCTTCCTTAGAAAGTACAGCCTTGAAGATTATGGAAGAATCTGGAGAGCTAGCGCAAGCAATAGGCAAACTTAGAGGGCTTAGTGGAGAGCGACAACGCATAGAAGAAGAAGCGGCCATGCAGATGGTGGCCCGAGAATTGGTGGACGTGGCTCAAACGGCTGTCACAATGATGTTTGTCTTAGAAGAGCAATATGGCATAGATTTAGAAGGCATTTTGAAAGAACATATAATAAAATTACGGCAAAAGGGATATTGTGATTAATGATTTCTGACCTAAACAGGTAAAACTAAGATTTTGTAAAAAGTATATTAAAATGAACTAAATCAGGTTAAAGCGGATGGGGTTGGAAGCATTAACGCACCAGCCTTGTTTCTGTCTGGACTGTAATTTCTTCAAAAAAACAGGCGAAAGTGAGGAATAAAGAAACTTTAACGTCATACAATTTATGTGCGGAGGATTTATTATTGTTTTTTTAAGAAAATCTTTGATATATTTAGTATAATATTACGTTGATATGTAAGTGGTAAACTAACTAAGGAATGGATGGAAGGGTGAATATATGGAATTTTTTGTACTAATTACTGCGTTGGGGATTATAGTGTTATTTGGCTTTTGGTCAGGGAGACGTCGTATTAAGTCACAGAAAAGTCAGGAATCGAGAAGACCGGCCCAAAAGATACACCCTTCCTCAGGAACAAAGAGACAAACTAATTTGCGAAGGATTAAATAGTTGGATAACTGTTGTCATAACGGCGATGGGGCTTGTGAAATATTGGGAGGTAGGAATATGTCGATTTTAGTTACTGGAGGAGCAGGTTATATTGGCAGCCATACTGTGGCAGAATTTATTGCCAAGAATGAAGATGTTATCGTGTTAGACAATTTGCAAAAGGGCCATCGCGATGCAGTGCTTGCGGGTACTTTCTACCAAGGCGATATACGTGATTCAGAAGTGCTCGACAGAGTGTTTTCCAGTCACGATATTGAGGCGGTTATCCATTTTGCAGCAGATTCTTTAGTCGGAGAGAGTGTTCAAGATCCACTCAAGTATTATGACAACAACCTTATCACTGCCCAGAGACTGCTAGTAGGTATGGTAAAGTATGGAGTTAAAAAAATTGTATTTTCTTCAACGGCTGCCACTTACGGAGAACCGGAGCGTATTCCCATTGAGGAAACAGATTTGAAAGTGCCAACAAACCCATACGGGGAGACTAAACTCGCCATTGAAAATATGTTGAAATGGTGTGATCAGGCGTATGGGATTAAATATGTTGCTCTGAGGTATTTTAACGCAGCTGGAGCACACGAGAATGGGCGTATTGGGGAAGACCATCAGCCGGAAAGCCATTTGCTTCCAATTATTCTTCAAGTAGCCTTAGGTCAACGGGATGGTCTCTCAATTTATGGTGATGATTATCCTACACCAGATGGGACGTGTATTCGCGACTATATTCACGTCACGGATTTAGCAAATGCCCATTGGCTTGCTTTACAGAAGCTTAGAGACTCAAAACATAGCGCCCCCACAAGTACAGTATACAATCTGGGCAACGGAGAGGGCTTTTCAGTTAAAGAGGTCGTTGAGAAGGCAAGAGAAGTCACGGGACATTTGATTCCTATCGAGATAACCCCTCGTCGTGCTGGGGATCCTGCAGTGTTGATTGCTTCTTCCACAAAGGCCCAAAAAGAGTTAGGTTGGAGACCGCAATTTAATAGTTTGGAGCAAATTATTGAATCTGCTTGGAACTGGCATAAGAATCATCCTTTGGGATTTGTTAAGTGAATACAATTTTCTTATAGTGCACACAATAAAGAGCAACCATAAAACCATAAAACTGTATTAATAAATAATCTGAGTTCAGCGATATGGAATTAATTTAATGAAAAGGGGGTTATCTTTTGAAGGCAACGGTGAAACTTTTTGCGCAATTGCGCGATGGCCGTTTTAAAGTAGAAAACATCGGAATAACTGAGCAAACGCGCGTAAGTGATGTCGTTGAAGGTCTTGATATTCCGGCTCAAGAAGTAGCGATTTGTCTCGTAAATGGTCATGATACAGGTATAGACTCTGAAGTAAAAAACGGAGATACCGTTGCATTGTTTCCTCAGATAGGCGGTTGATCACGAGATTAGTGGGTATTGACTTATTCAATCGAAGGCCCCCTCGATTCAAGAGATGAATGAGGGGGCTTCCCTGTGTCTGGAAGAAGTTGCGAGAAATGAGGCTAAAACAGTTATAAATAAAAATAATTAAGAGGTATAATGTAATATAAGGTAATAATGAATGGGAGGAAAGAATTATTATGGATGAAGGCAAGGGTATCCCGAAAATTAAAATCATTAAGGATGGTCCATATCTTGTGTCAGGTAATATCCCCATAACAAAGCAAACCATTATCGCTAATGAAGAAGGACGTTCTGTGAACTGGGAAGAAGAAGAGGGCTACCCCAAACAAGAAGAGTATGTTCTTTGTCGTTGCGGCCGCTCTAAGAACAGTCCTTACTGTGATGGAACTGAACATAAGATCAAATTTGATGGTACTGAAACTGCTAATAGAGAGAAATATATCAAACGAGCGGGAGCGACGGTGGGACCAGATCTTATAATCACGGATCTCCCAGAACTGTGTGCCTATGCCCGATTTTGTCATCGGGAAGATGGCTCTGTTTGGGAACTTGCGGAAGACTCCGGTAACCCAGAATCTCGTGCTAGCGCGATTCAAGGAGCTTGGGATTGCCCGGCAGGAAGATTGCTCGCCTGGGATAGGACAGGCCAGCCTATAGAAGAAAAGCTTGAACCATCCATCGGTATCATTGAAGATCCTTCATACAATGGCGGGGTTAGCGGTCCAATTTGGGTAAAAGGTGGTATCCTAATCGAATCGTCGGATGGTTCTGAGTATGAAGTCAGAAATCAGGTCACGCTTTGCCGTTGCGGTGAATCAGAAAACAAGCCCTTTTGTGACAATACCCATGGTTCGATTAGATATAAAGCAAAGCCTTAATGCTTCCATCATACAACTATGGCGACTGCTGACGCCAAAAAGGCTAAGCTCAAGTCGTGCTCCTATGAGCATGTAAAGGAGATGAAATAATATGGATAAGGCATACCAACTTGCTACCTTTGCAGGAGGTTGCTTCTGGTGCATGGTGAAACCTTTTGAAGAAATACCGGGTATTATTAAAGTCGTATCTGGATATACCGGAGGCACTTTAGAAAATCCGACGTATGAGGACGTCTGCTCTAAAGAGACGGGTCATTATGAGGCGGTGCAGATTACGTTTGACCCGAAACTATTTCCATATAAAAAATTGTTAGAGACCTTTTGGCAGCAGATTGATCCGACGAACCCTGGTGGCCAGTTTTTTGATCGGGGGCAATCCTATCAGACAGTAATTTTTTATCATAATCAGGATCAACAACGTGAAGCGCAAGAGTCAAAAGAGTCACTTGAGAAAAGCGGCAGGTTTGATAGTCCTATTGTGACAAGAATTCTTCCTGCTGCAAAGTTTTATCCTGCAGAAGAGTATCACCAGAGCTATCATAAGAAAAACCCTTTAAAATACCGAGCGTACCGCCAAGGATCGGGCCGGGACGCTTTTCTCAAAGAATACTGGAGTAAAGAAAAGGAGAAAGAGCTTCTAAAATCTAAACTAACCGAGATACAATATCGAGTGACCCAAGAAAAGGGTACCGAACCGGCCTTTGAAAATGAATACTGGGATAATAAAAGAGAAGGTATATACGTTGATTTAATGTCAGGGGAGCCTCTTTTCAGTTCTCAGGACAAATTTGATTCTGGTTGTGGGTGGCCAAGTTTTTCGAAACCAGTTAAGCCAGAGGCGGTTGAGGAAAGGAACGATTCGAGTCACTTTATGCACAGGACTGAAGTTGTAAGTACTAAGGCTGAAGCCCATCTTGGGCATGTCTTTAACGACGGGATCGCTCCTCAAGGCTTGCGCTACTGCATCAATTCTGCTGCGCTGCGTTTTGTTCCCAAAGAGGAACTTGAAAAGGAAGGCTACGGAGATTACCTCAGCCTATTTAAATGACCAGTTGCGAGATTCTTTCTAGCAAAAGGGATATACCTAAAAAACCTACCCGCTCAATAATGATGGGTAGGTTTTTGTTTTTGTTAACAAAGTTTACCAATTGTTGCGTGGCGTGGGGTGGAAGCATTCCCGACAATACACCGGTTTATCACCAGAAGGTCGGAAAGGTACTGTTGTTTCTTTGCCACACGTAGCGCAGGTGGCCGGGAACATTTCCCGTTCTTGGCGGTTATTGTTATATCCGCCTGATCCTTGGTTTTGTGCCTTTTTTGCAGCGCGGCACGAAGGGCATCTCCCAGGCTCGTTAGTAAACCCTTTCTCAGCAAAAAACTCCTGCTCCGATGCAGAGAAAACAAATTCCTGACCACAGTCTCTACAGGTTAAAATTTTGTCTTCAAACACTAAAAACACCTCTTCATTTAGTTATCGTTTAGCCGTCGTTAGGGGAAGTATTCAGAAGCTTCCTGGCAACGGTAATATAGAGTATAACCACTGTTGGCTCTTTTTATCAGTGTGTACTTACGATTCAGAATAAAACCAACTGCACTTCTAATGAAGCTGCTGGGGTTTCAATACAACCTTAATGCAGTTTTCCATCTTTCCATCAAAAATCTGGTAGCCATGTTCTGCTTCAGATAGAGGTAAGGAATGCGTAATGATATCCGTAGGATCAAAGCTTTTATTAGCAATTTTTTCATATAATTCAGGTATGTAATGGACCACAGGGGCTAGACCCATTTTCAAAGTAATGTTGTGTTTGTAAAGATCTCCTAAGGGAAAGGCGTTAAAGTTTGAACCATAGAGACCTACAAGGCTAATGGTACCCCCTTTGCGTACCGCCTGAGTAGCTATGACAATTGCGCTCAAAGAGCCTCCTTGTAGTTTTAAAGTGGTCTCGACAGATTCAAGTAGGGACTTTTTAGCACCCAAACCAACGCAATCGATAACGACATCAGCGCCTCCACCAGTGATTTCTTTGAGGTGATAGCCTAAATTCTCGACCTCCGACAAATTGAAAATCTCTACTTTGTTAGTCTTCTTTGCGTGCTCTAGGCGGTACTGAACATGGTCAACGGCAATGACCCTTGTCGCTCCTTTCATCCAAGCGAATTTCTGAGTTAAGAGACCCACTGGTCCACAGCCTAAGACGATAACCGTATCACCTTCTTTGACCCCGGCATTTTCAACACCCCAATAGGCTGTAGGCACGCCATCAGCTAAAAGTAAGAGCTTTTCATCTTCTAATTCACAGTCTTTGGGAATGACAAAAGGTGTAAAGTTGCCGTACGGAACCCTTAATAATTCTGCCTGACCACCTGGGTACCCACCAAAGCTTTTAGAGTACCCGAGAACTCCCCCTGGCTCGCCTTTTTGATTGGAGTTGTCACACTCGCTTTCCAGGTGATGCTTACAGTAGTAACATTCCCCACAGGCTACATTGAAGGGAATTATGACGCGATCTCCTTTTTTAACTTTGGTTACATCGGGACCAGTTTCGACGACTATGCCCATCGGTTCATGTCCGATAACGTAGTTCTCTTGTAAATTAGGATCAATCATGCCGTGGATTAGGTGAAGATCAGACCCACAAATGGCGGTACTGGTAATTTGAACTAAAATATCGTCATTATTCTTTAGGACCGCATCAGGAACATCCTTAACCTGGATATTTTTTACCCCTTGGTAGGTTACTGCTTGCATATGATTAGCTCCTTTATTTAGAATCGGCGTTTAGAACTAGTCTGTCTAAAATTCAAATAAAATATTAAACTCTTTAAATGGAAAACTAAATTCATAGAGAAAAACTAAATTTTTTTAATAAACAACTGGATTCTGTAATATCATTTTAAAAATAGCGAGGTGATCCCAAATAATATTGTACTAATTCCTGCGGCGATTAATGACGGCTTCAACTTGAAATGAGCATATTCCATTAACGGAACATCCAGGATTGCACACAAGGCCACCGTATTATCGCTCAAAGGAGAGGCAAAAGCCCCAAATGTTCCGCTGGCAAAGACTGCCCCAATGACCAGGATAATATTGGACCCAGCCTGATGCGCAAGCGTCACCCCGAGCGGCATTAACAAGCCCCAGGTTCCCCAAGATGACCCGATAAAGTACGAAAGTATGCTTCCTAAGACAAAAACGACAGGAGCAATAAAAGCAGGCGGAATCCAGCCAATCAAATGTGCTGCAATATAGTTTGAAAATCCCAAATCCTCAGAGACTGCGGATAAGGCCCAGACTAAGGTCAGCATGAGGATGACGGAAACTAATTCGTTGCCGCCATTTACAAACTGAGTCACTAATTTGGCCATGCTGAAGCGTTGCACGAGATAAAAAAATAAGGATAGAATCAAAGTAATAAACAACGCCTCGAGCATTACACCTAGGGCGTCTGCTTTGATAAAGGCATCAATAAAGCTGCTTGCTTGAGTATGGCCATCCCACCAACTTAAAAAGAGAGTCATCAACAAGATAACACTAAGGGGCAACAAAAGGTTCCAAGGTTTACTGGGAGTATCCTTTTCATAGGCCCGCAGACACTTTTGGAGGTCTGCTTCTTCCTTCTGAGCATTAGGGTTTTCCCCAACCGTTTCGTCTGGATCGTTACCGAAGTGTTTAAAAAAACTATAGTAGAACCCTATCGCAATAATCACAAGGGAGAAAAAGTTAAACGGGATACTTCTAAGATAAATACTGTAAGGTCTATCATTTACTCCAACCTGTTGCAGAGCGGTCCCTGTCAAGGACACCATGTAACCTACAAAGGCGGTCGCTATAGGTACAAGCACGACGACGGGATTTGAAGTAACGTCAATTGCAAAACCTATCTTTTGCGCAGAAATAGGTAATCTCTGTTTTAAAAGTTTCATAATGGGTGCAATTGTTACAATCCGAAAGTTAGGATTATTAAAAGTCCCAATTGTCGAAAACCAAATGAGTAGCATCGCAGCACGTTTTGTGTTGACCATACGCCCCACAAGGTCAACGAACCCTTTTATCCCTCCAGTCATCTTAGTTAAGCTGATAAGCCCTGCAAAAACATAGAGAAAAATGACCATCCGTATATTGTTGGGCCTGACCAAGTTGTCTGCGATATAGGAGATTAGTGTTTTAATACCGCCGAAGAGATTGGGCTGTTTTAGATAACATCCTAGAATCAAACCTGCGAATAACCCTGGTTGGACTTGTTTAGATAGAATCGCAATCGGGATAACGACGAGAAAGGGTAAGAGAGAAACCCAAGAACTTACCATATATGAACCTCCTTTGAACTCCATTTGCTGCCCTTCTCGTCAGCATGGCGCTTGCCAAGCGCTACTATATATTCTCTCCAAATGGGCAATGATATGTAGAAACAGAAGGAATCCCTTAAATTTTATCGAATATCATAAGCAGAGCTAAAAAATATTGAAGTATAGGAGCGTTTATTTTGGAAAGACAGCAAAGCAGTCCTAACCGTATGGTTGTTATTGAAAACAAAATTAATGGGGAGCGGTTTTTGGTCGATCTGTTGAAGGGTCAAACTTATGATAAAGAAAAATATACTAAGATTACCTATGAAGTTCCGCTCAAGAAGGAATTCTGGGATTTACCACGCTTAACCAAGTCGAAAATTGAAAAATTCAAAGGATAATGCAGGAGACATTCAATTATAAAAATGGAAGCCGTAGATTTAGATTTATACAAAAGTAAAAGTCCCGAAGAGAAAAAATATCTCTTCGGGGCTTTTAGTATGGGACAGGCTATCAAAAACACCTCGAGTTAGAAGGAAATTGTTGGGTGCTAATGAAAATATATTGAATATTATCAACATTATTCTCAGATGTAGGAACTATTCAAGCTATAGCATAAAAAAATACAATACCAGTTCTTAGATAGTTTAATAGATAGGCATTTTACAAATAGGAGATATAAAGCGTTGTCAGAGGGGCAAAGTTCTCAACTTTGCTCTCTGACAATTACAATAATTCAAAATTTAAAGGATTGCAGGATTCTTCAAGGCGTAATATTTAACGAATTAACCATAGTATAAAACGATTATGATCATATCGATCAGCTATATACACTTTTCTAATACAGTGCTAATCTCTGTATATAGGAAATATTACTTGTTTTTAAAGGAGATACACAACCACATAATAACAAAACAAATTTGAGGAGGATTAGAGCATGTCAAAACTTGTAGCGCCACATGGAGGAAAACTTACGCCGGTATTGCTCCCAGAATCACAACGAGCTGAGGCTTTAGCCAAAGCTAAGACCTTACCGACGATTCGAATGACTTCCAGAGAAACATCGGACTTGTTAATGATTGGGATGGGTGCATTTAGCCCATTGACTGGGTTCATGGATAAAGCGAATTATGAAAGTGTTGTAGCCACAAAACATTTGACCAATGGTTTGGCTTGGCCTCTCCCGATCACCCTATCTGTCACTAAAGAGCAAGCTGCAAACCTCACGTTGGGAATGGAAGTCGCTTTAGTTGATGATGAAACTGATACCTACACTGGAATTTTGACGGTAAATGATAAATATGAGTATGACAAAGAGGCAGAATGCAAGGCAGTCTTTTTCACTAATGACCCAGAACATAATGGCGTTCAAAAAGTTATGGCACAAGGCGAAATTAATGTTGGCGGCACGCTGGTAACGTTTAGTCAACTCGGTTACGCTAAAAAATACGGTGAATATTTTGCCACTCCAGAACAAACTAGAGCACTGTTTGATTCAAGAGGCTGGGCAACCGTTGCTGCCTTTCAGACACGGAATCCTTTGCATCGTTCCCACGAATACCTCTGTAAACTAGGAAATGAAGTCTGTGATGGACTTTTGATCCACCCAATCGTTGGAAAACTCAAAGAAGGCGATATTCCTGCCGAAACTCGTCTGGAATGCTATGAAGTTCTGTTGAAGAACTACTTCAATCAAGATACAGCCGTAATGAGAGTTTATCCCATGGAAATGCGCTATGCAGGACCTAGTGAAGCCATTTTACACTCCATTTTCCGGCAGAACTTTGGTTGCAGCCACATTCTAGTAGGCCGCGATCACGCTGGAGTAGGCGACTACTATACAGCGTATCAAGCCCAAGAATTGTTCTTGGAATTCAAACCAGGTGAACTCCTTTGCCAACCTCTGAACGTAACGGCAGCGTTCTATTGCAACAAATGTGAAGGCATGACCACCGAAAAAACTTGTCCACACGGTAAGGAAGATCATCTCAACATCAGTGGTACCAAGCTGAGAGGAATGTTAGCAAAAGGCGAGCTTCCCCCAAGCCAATTCAGTCGTCCAGAAGTCTTAAAAATCTTAGTCAAGTATTATAAAGACAAAGCCTAAGCCAAGTCTAAGTCTAAGCCTAAGCGGAGGCTGATCGTTGTCAAAGGACGATCTGAGAGGGGGGACGAGTGCAAGTCCATCCACGTCTCCTCTTTCCCATAGTAAGCATCACAGAGCACCTAATCCCTGCTAGGCTGGTTAACCATAAATACTGAAAGGTGGGATTCATTTGTCTACTTTCGTAATCAGTAAATATATACCGATAATTGAGACGATAAGAACCTACAAAAAGGAATATATCAGACGAGACATTATTGCTGCTTTGACAGTGACAGTCGTGGGTATTCCCCAATATATGGCATATGCCCTAATCGCAGGTGTTAACCCAGTTTATGGTCTATATGCAGGTATAATTGCTGCCATCGTAGGTTCAGCATTTGGCAGTTCAAATCAACTGATCACTGGACCGACCAATGCCATATGTTTACTTACGGCAAGCGCCATGGTCAGATATATGGGACTTACTAATGCTTATCAGATGCTCTTCCTAATGACCTTTGTCGTGGGGATCTTACAAATAATTTATGGAGTCATCAGGCTAGGTAAGGTAATTGACTTCGTGTCTCATACAGTATTGATAGGTTTTACCGCTGGAGCGGGTGTGCTAATTGCACTCGGACAATTTAATACAATACTGGGCATGTCAATTAAGAATTCAGCAGCTATGTCAACCATGGAGAAAATGTATTACATTGCAACCCATATGAGTCAAACCAACTACTATTCCCTAGGACTGGGACTTTTAACAATAGCGATTATTATAATTTGTAAAAAAATCAGTAAGAATCTTCCTGGTGCATTAATTGGAATTACCGTCCCAATCTTTTTCATCATTATGTTCGCTCTGGAAAAGAAGGGCGTAAAACTCACGGGCACTATTCCTTCTTCCCTGCCTCCTTTCAAGATGGTGGTATTCAGCCTTTCTTCCTTCAAGGAAATTCTCAGTGGGGCTTTTGCAATTTCAATCATAGGGCTTGTAGAAGCCATATCGATCTCAAAAGCCATTTCGACTAATACACGACAAAAAATTGATTCTAATCAGGAATTCATTGGGCAGGGTATAGCAAATTTAATTTCATCTTTCTTCCAGTGTTTTCCTTCATCTGGTTCCTTTTCACGGTCGGCAATCAATTATGTCAATCAAGCGGCCACCAGATTTTCTGGAATCTTTTCAGGTGTGTTTGTTGCTATAGTTCTTCTATTCCTTGCCCCCTATGCAAAGTATATACCTAGTCCATGTCTTGCTGGAGTGCTGATACTCACTGGATACAACTTGATCGACAAAAAGGAAATCAAGAAGGTAATCAAAGCAGGCATGTTCTCATCAGATTCTATTGCAATGTGGGTAACAGCTATCTTAGTAGTTGTACTTCTTAACCTTGATTATGCAATTTATGCAGGAATTGCCCTATCTATTGCCTTGTACCTGAAAGATACTAACAAAGCACCTGTCAAACTTCTGATCCCGTCACAAGGTACTGAGTCCCAAATTATTGAACAAGAAATTGCAGATGTTAAGGAAATGGTCGACGTCTTAATTGTTCAGCTGGAAGGAAATCTATACTTCGGTGCGGCAACTGACCTTGGAGAGAAACTCGAAGGTATCGTCAATAAATCGAAAGTCTTCATATTAAGAATGAAGTATGTTACTACGATTGATTTGACATCACTTAGTGCTTTGAAAGTTTTTATTAGAAATGTTAGAGAAGCTGGTGGAGTCCTGATCATTAGTGGCGTAAAGCCAGATCTTGACTTAATGCTTAAGAGATCAAATGTTGAGTCTGATATTGGTGCTGACAATATCTTTATGTCGGAGAATGAAATTTTCGCCTCTACTACCAATGCTTTAGACAGAGCAAGAGCTGCTTTAAACTGTGGAATCGGTGATAACGTGAAATCAGCGGCTTGTACTCTCATAGATTCAGTTTCAACCTTTAAGGGGGCGAAAACAAGCTCACTTACAAAGTAATGATACAACTGACCATTAAGTGACCAAATAGACAAGAAGAGGAGGTGTAATGACTCATGTGTTACACCTCTTCTTTTGGGGAATGCTTGTGTATTTATTCACATTGCATTATTATAAGAAAAGGTTAGAGACCTTTAAGATTGAAGGAGAGGGGTGAGGCCAGGTGGAAATGACAACGACGCGAGAATCCGGAAAAAGAAGTTGTCCAATTTGGCTATTAGTTAATCCAAAACATCCAGCTGTTCGCTACTATATTTGGACACCTGTACTAGCTGTCATACAGGACAAAGTATTTAGAGAGATACACAAAAGAATAGATACCGCGGATATTTTTATTTGGAATGTTGTCAGAGAAACCGGAATGGTCCCTAATACCTTGAATTGGTGGGGAGCCGAAGTAGATGCAGAAATTGAGTCGTTCAGGGATGTTGTGCTGGAACATAAACCGAAGATCATTATTACTTTCGGGGCGTTCCCATACGAATTCATGAGGCGCGTCTACGAGATTAAACCTCAAAAAGGTCCTAAGTATTGGGGTACAGCTAAACTAAGAGAAGAATTTGAAAAATCCATTGAGAGCTTTGATATAGACCAAACTAATAGGATTCCTCTACTTCGCCGAGTGGTAGAGAGTGGGAAGTTCATTGAAGGTCATAATTATTTTTGTCAGGAACAAGTTGAAAATTATTTTTGCTATGTTGGAACGAAGATAGCTGAAAAGATCATCGAGAACAAGGATGGTTTTACTAACTGGGTTGAGTGAACCTTCCTGCCATTAGCGGAGATTCTGGTGAGGTAGGCAGTGTGCATCATAGTTTTCTGTCATTTCTTAGACTAAATGAAGTTGATGGACGTAATAATAATGAGGTAACAAGTTCAACTTGTTACCTCATTATTATTACGAATAGTTAGGATTTCCGATATGAGTGGAACGCAGGCCAAGACTCGAATTCGAACGGGAACGGAGATTGTAACGGAGATTGTAACGGAGATTGTAACGGAGATTGTAACGGAGATTGTTACGGGGATGGTGAGTAGAACGGGGACGGCGACTGGGACTATACGCTATAGTTTCCTGTTTTAAAGTGATTGCGGTAGTGATTGCGTTAATAATCCAATCCCCTAGTTTTACTGCAACTAGAGCCAAGATAATTCCTGCAATGACATCGGTAACCCAGTGTATTTCTAAATAGAGAGTAGAATAAATGATCGAAAGACAAAAAAATGTCCAAACCCAGCGGAATAGTCGATCCTTTTCTCTCCAAGCGAGTAGAAGCATCGCGAACGCTATTGAAGTATGCATCGAAGGAAAACAATTAACAACGACGACAGCTGCATCGGCTGCCGAAAGATTACGCGCCATCCCATCGGGTTGACCTAGAACGTACCAAACTTCATTAACGTGAATCGACAGATAAAAGGGGAAGATCAAAATGAATTGTAAGACATGGGACGATAAGCTATAGCGAATCATTTTTAGAGAATCCTTGGCTAGAAAGGATCGAAAAACAGGTATAAGTACGGGAAGGGTAAATCCATTAGCATAAATCCAGCGGAAATAGCTTGTTAACCAAGGGGTCTGGATCACTCTAAACATCCAGCCGCTATTACCCGGTATTGCCTTGAAGAGAGTATCTAAATCTAATAAGTGGGTTCGAGTACCCAACTGCCAATAAACAACTTGATTCCAGAAGGGAGGGAAATATTGCCACATTAAAATTGGGAAAAGAACTAAGGGTATCCCAAGCCATAAGAAACGTTTCCAAGAAATAGACAAACGATCACGTTGTAGTCCCCAAAAGGCCACGACTAGTAAAAGATAGCTGTAATGGGTGGAGCGATTCGGAGCAACACAAAAGAATACAACGACTGCAAGCAGGCCTATTTGTAAAAAGTATTTCTTTGGCCATTCAATAGTTTTGTAAATTTTGAGGTCTGTCAAAGAGATCATTTATCGTAATCCTTTCAAATGTGCGTAGGTTAGAGCTGTGAGTTTTGATCGGCGAACCAGCCTCGATCCACGAATGAGCCTTGATTGAGAAAGGTGGCCTTTGGTTGAGGACTGCCATGCCAGATACCCACGGCACAGAGGATGAAGAATAAACAAACCTAAAATCCAGATTCCAACCCCAAACGATAGAGGGTATCCATTAAAGTGGGCTAATAGTGCCGGAACTAGGGCATAAAGCCAAAGATGTGTGTTGTAGAAAAAAAGTGGAACTCGACCAAAGTCCTCTAAAATCCCGCCTATTCTTGAGCTTTTGGGTAGCTTGTAAAATAGGGAAAACAGTATAAAAACAAGACCTAAGTAAAGCAGAAAATAGTCTAGGCTCGGAGGGTATTTAGAAAGTCCGAAAAAGCCCTGAAAAGTGCCATCTGGAAGAAGATAATCGCCGATTCCGGCGAAACGGAAGATAAAGAAAAGGGCTATACAAGTGAAACCTGAGACAGCAAACCTTTTTGCCTCGTAGGCAATGCCACGTTGTTCAGTATAGGTATGTCCGTACAACCAACCCAGAGCCATTGGTAATAGCCAAGGGATCACAGGAAAATTGTTATTCACTAAAAGTCCCGGTGAAAAGGGGACAGGTAAAACCAGAATAGCCTGCCAAGTTTGTTCAATGGCCTGCTGTAATGGAAAGCTCCTAGTGAAACTGGGAAGGAACCATTGACTTAATAAATAGAGAACCCCAGATACTCCGAAAAGTTTCCACGGAGAAACATGGCGGCAAAGCGCAAGAACAAAGAAACCAATTCCTATGGTTGATAACACGCTAAACGAGAAGAAGGTTCCGAAGGTAGTAAGCCCGGAGAATGATTTAGCCTGAATAAACAGAGGAAGATTGAAGGCCGGAGAAGCAATAAATAACTCAAATAGTATTAATAATATTCCCCGCCGCCACAAGTGCTGGTTGATACTTGAACTTGAAATGCCCTTTAATTCACGGTTTTTAATGGATAATGCTAAAACATATCCGGCAAGAAAAATAAAACCAGGTGCACAAAGATTCGACAGAAACATAACTATGAAAGCTAAGATATTAGAACTTCCAAGAGGATTGAAAGTTACAATCCCATTAACTAAAAGTGGTAATCCTTCATTATTAAGACGTCCATTGCTCCAAAAATACAAGGCATGGTCTAAAGCCATAAAAACCATTATTAAACCCCTGGTGCGGTCCAAAAATGGAAGTCTGTTACTTAAACTCAACTTAGAATCATCTCTTTTCGTACACTTCTTTAGAGTTATTAGACATATGAAAGAAAACAACAAGTCAAAGATGCCTTGGATATTTTCTAGAATGTGCCTTAAGTATACTCCTCAGAAATATAGATGATCTGCGTAATTTATGACGAAGTTATCAAGAATTGGTGAAGTGGTAAAGCTGGAACGTATAAGTAGACCATTTCAATGGAATTTAGTGACGGGGTGAATCAAGAGAGGGATATTATTCCAACATATCTTAAACATAATGCTCTTTTATTATGCAGTGTAACCGCAATTACTCAGATAAGAAGATGTTCTAGGCAAGAGGGGAGTGAAGTTGACCAAAGTCTGATAGTGTAGAAAATAGAAAATAGAAAGCCCTTCATGCTTTTAAACATGAAGGGCTTCCTATTAACAGAACTAGCATGCCTCAAATCTAACATAAAAGGTAGTTCCGGATGATCCAGTCTCAAAATTAATAGAAGCATTATGCCTTGCAACAATGCTATAGCAAGTTGCTAATCCTAAACCTGTGCCATTCTCTTTGGTAGTGAAGAAGGGATTGCCAATTTTATCAATTGCATTAGCATCTATCCCTTGGCCCTGATCCTGGACAACTAAAACTACTGTATTATTTATCATGTAGGTTTTTATAGTCAGTTTTCCACCAGGAGACATTGCCTCTAATCCATTACGAACAAGGTTCAAGATAAGTTGTCGGATTTCATTACCATCACCTAACATAATTTCAATCCTGTTTAATTCCAAGTCCACAAATTTATCGGTGACCATGGCATCAGCTTGAATCAATGGGAACAGATTTTCTATTATAGAATTAAGGTCTTGCGTTTTTAAATCCACTGGTTTATTTTTAGCAAGGGAAAGGAATTCTGAAATTAATGAATTTGCCCTATCAAGTTCATCTGCCATTAGGACAAAAAAGCTTTTATGTTGTTCATATTCCTTTTTCGCACCGAGTAACTGCAAAAATCCCTTTACTGTTGTCATCGGATTTCTGATTTCATGGGCTATGCCTGCAGCCATTTCACCAATCAGGTTTAAACTATTTAGACGGGATATTTCTCTTTGATACTGCTTGAGTTCAGTTATATCACTTTTTGATACTAAAACACATTTTTCCCCATTAAGTTCAATCACGACTCCGGAAAATAATGAATCAAATATACCCGATTTATTGTTGCTTTTAATTTCATAGTTAAGCGCAAACCCTTTTTCATCAAGTTCTTTGTCAAAATTATATCGTTCATCCATATCCACCCATAAATCAAGATCTAGTGGGGTATGACCGACGAATTCGTCTCTCGTACAACCATGCATTTTCAGACAACACTCATTGGCATCAATAAATTTTCCACTCTCCAGAGAACATATCGTCAAGGAAGTAGGGCTATGATGAAAAACTTTATAAAAGCGTTCTTCAGATAAACGCAAAGCCTCCTCTTGTCGTTTTTGTTCAGCGAGAAAATTGATCTTCTGAGTAGCGATTTCTACCCATTGAGCAACATTAGCAATAAAGTCTATTTCCTCCTTTCGCCAAATACGACGGTACTCAACTTGGTTGAATATTAAGCAATAATATCCTTGCTCGCGAAAGGAAAAGGGATACCAGAAGCCACTTTTTATATCCATAGTCTTGTGCAGTTTGTCTCCTGAACCATCACTGAAGCCATAAGTACTGTAATCATCGACATGACTTTCTAGCCAATGTTGAGACTTTTTCATATACGTACAACCATTAATAAAATCATCTAAACTGTATGTGCGTAGGCTGGATGGTGTGTTGAGGTTAAGCCATTCGCATTGACCTATTGCTAGGTGCGTAGCAAAATCTATGTCATAGATTAAGGCGCGATCAACACATAAGGTTGAGCCGACGATTTCCACCATAGTTTGCAGAATGTTAGGTGTATCATCATTACTTATAATTGTTTCAGCAATACGGTTCAGGGCACTGGCGAAGGAAAGTTGTGCTTGTAATTGGCCGTGTTGTTTCAATAATCTCTCTTCTGACCGCTTACTCTCAATGATTGTCTCGAGAAGTTGCTCATTTGAAAATCTTAATTCGTAAGTGCGTTCTTGAACTAAACTTTCGAGATCAACATAGTCTTGCAGCAGTAACGATGCTTCATTTACCTCAAAGGTGTTGCTATTAATGTATAATGATCGATAGAGTTGTGCCCTAGTTTCATCCTCATTCTCCATAAAAACCTCCGCATTTGGGACGTACCCACTATATTAAATTCCTCGTCGACATCAATATCTCCTTCGGGAATAATGTCAAAAATTGTTGTCGTGGAATATTTGATTACGGAAGTTCAAGGGATTACTCATGGCTATCGCCGGCAAAGATTAATAAATACTGAACGGATAAGCTTTATATATCTCAAACGACTGTCCTTGGTTATAATGAAGGAGTAACTTTGTATCGGGAAGGATCTAATTAATAGTGACAACCATTAAGGTATCAGTACGTAATCTCGTTGAATTTGTGCTCATGCACGGAGATTTGCAACCCGGGACAATTGGGGCGTCACGCGCCCAAGAGGGGATCAAAGCTCATCAGTATATTCAGAAAACAAGTGGTCTTGAGTATGTGCCGGAAGTAACGCTGAGTTATGTCTATACCCGTCAGCCTTGTTTGAATCTTGGTCGGGACATAACGGAGAACCTTTGTTTAGAAGTCAAAGGTCGGGCAGACGGTATTATTAAGAAAGCATCTGGGGACTGTATCGATGAGATCAAAACTACCTCGCTGGAGCTAAGTTTTATTGATGAATCGTTTAGTGATTTGCACTGGGCTCAAGCTCAATGTTATGCCTTCATGTACGCCGTGCAAGAAGGGTTGGAAACGATGGAGACTCAGCTTACCTACTTTCAGTTGGATACTGCCCAGACCAAGAAATTCACAAAGAGGTTTTCAGTGGCAGAACTGACGGAGTTCTTCCTAAGTTTAGTTGAGAGGTATCTGTCATGGGCCTGTCGACTGCAAGACTGGTCAGTTCAGAGGGATATCAGCATTCGAGCGATGCAGTTTCCCTTCGGAACATACCGACCGGGACAACGCGACTTGGCCGTAGCGGTCTATCAGACTATCAAACAAAGCCAGAAACTCTTTGCTCAAGCCCCTACGGGTATTGGAAAAACGATGGGTACACTATTTCCGGCGTTGAAGGCCATGGCTGAAGGGCTTACTGGGCAGATTTTCTATCTCACAGCGAAAACAATTACCCGGACGGTTGCTGAGAAGTCGATTGACGATTTGCAAAAAAAGGGTTTATCGGTTAAACGGCTGACGTTAACGGCTAAACGTAAACTTTGTTTTCTTCCCGAAGTGGCGTGTCTGCCTGAGGAATGTCTGTTTGCGAGAGGGTATTACGATCGAGTGCGTGTGGCGTTGGAAGATGTGTTTGAAGAAAAAGCGTGGACACGCCAGGTGATCGAGGAATATGCTCGCAAGCATTCCATTTGCCCTTTTGAATTCTCCTTGGAAATGGCGAACTGGGCAGATGTGATTATTTGCGATTATAATTATGTATTCGACCCACGTGTTTATTTAAGGCGATTTTTCCTTGACGGTGGAGAGTATACCTTTTTGGTGGATGAAGCACACAACCTAGTGGAACGGGCCCGAGAGATGTTTTCGGCTGAGCTTGCTAAGGAGTCTTGGCTAATGCTAAAACGACTCACCAAAGATGACGCCCCGAGGTTGACAAAAAGCTTAACGAAAGTGAACTCTGCCTTGGTAAGAGAGAAAAAACGCTGTATTGAAGTCGGCGTGAGCGGAGAGAACGTGGAGAAAGAGCCTCCCCTTAAACTTATCCAAGCACTGCGAAACTTTGTCAAAGAGACAGAACATTTCCTAAAAGCGAACGATCAACCGGTTATTTGGCGTGAGAAACTCGTCGAACAGTATTTCCAAGCGTTAAGTTTTACGAAAACAGCGGACAGCTATGATGAACGATACGTCACTTACAGGTTGCCAACTCGGGAAGACTTTCGTGTAAAGTTGTTCTGCCTTGATCCCTCTGTTCGGCTGAAAGAAGCCTTGGGAAGGGGACGGGCCACTGTGTTGTTTTCGGCGACCTTGAGTCCTATGGAATACTTTATGAACGTTTTGGGTGGCGAAGAGACATCTTATAAGCTGAAGTTGGCGTCTCCGTTTCCAGGGGAGAATCTTTGCCTGATCATTAACAATCGCATATCCACCAAGTACAAGCAACGTGCTACGACCTACAACCTTGTGGCCGAAGCTATCGCCTCGGCCACTCTACTCAAAGAGGGGAACTATCTAGTCTACTTTCCATCGTACGATTATCTACACGAGGTCTATCTTAGATTTAGGGAGCAAAACCAAAAGGTGAACGTAATTTGTCAAACGCCAAGCATGACTGAAGAGGAACGGGAAGAATTCTTAGGAAAGTTTGTGGCCATACCCGATCAAACATTGGTCGGATTTGCCTTGATGGGTGGAATCTTCGGCGAGGGTATCGACCTTACTGGGGATCGGCTCTCTGGAGCGATCGTGGTCGGAGTCGGTTTGCCCCAGATTGGCCTAGAACGAGAGATTATTCGTTCTTACTATGAGAATGTAAGCCATCAGGGTTACGAATTTGCGTATATGTACCCTGGCATGAATAAGGTGTTACAGGCGGTAGGTCGGGTCATTCGTACGGAGGTAGACCGTGGCATCGTGCTCTTAATTGACGATCGCTTCTCCCTTTCCTCCTATAAGAAGTTGTTTCCCCAAGAATGGAAAAGGGTGAGTTATGTTGCGGATGCCGACATTATCCGCAAAACGGTCGGAAGCTTTTGGGCCGGTGATGGAAAGAGTTCACTAAACTAACCCGTCAGAGTCTTTGATTAATTGTATGGCTTGATCAAAAACAGATTCATCAACAATGGTAGCAAAAAGAATGTCTCGACCAGATATTGGGGCCTGACCGCCGTCACTCATACCGCTTGCACTAACATCCGAAGAAGCTAAGATTCCGGTATCTCGGTCTGAGCTTGTGCCGAGGGTTAGTGTTGCTTGACCAGATACTCCACTATTTAAAGGGTTTGTTACTTTGTCGATACTTCCCAAGGGATATTTACTAAAACGGTCTATTTGGATATCACTAACGCCTAAGGCCTTTATCTGATCGGCGACTAGGTTTGCATTTTCTGGATTTTTAAAAAAGGCTAGAATATTTTTTTCAGTCATTGCATGGCCTCCTTAATATCTCGCTTTTAGAAGCTTTTCCAAAATATAGACTAACAATGCAGACGACTCGCCAAAAAAACAAGCACTAGGCACTAGGGCAAGCGCTTGTTTTTATGGTTTAATGGATGAGGTGCACAAATAGCTCATGAATGAGGTTTTAAGAAATGTTTATGTATGTTTTTTCTATTGTACTTATTGTAGTGTCAAATATTGTATATAACGTTTGCCAAAAATCAACACCCCAGAATGCTAATCCTTTCACGGCGTTACTAATTACCTACCTGACCGCAACGATCTTGACCTTAATAGCCTCTCTGTTTTATAAGAGTGACAAAGGGTTTCTTCAATCGTTTAACGAGTTGAATTGGACGAGCATGGCGCTTGGGGTTGCGATTGTTGGTCTTGAATTAGGATATCTGCTAGCCTACAGAGCCGGTTGGAACATTAGCGTGGGGTCTTTAGTCGCCAATATTATTCTGGCTCTGATGCTTATCCCCATAGGAGTATTGTTTTACAAAGAGGGATTTGCAGTTAACCAGATAATTGGAGTTGCGTTTTGCATGGTAGGATTGATTCTAATAAATAAATAGAACCTAAGGAAAACCGACTTTATAGGAGAAAACACGCAATGAATGCAGCAAATGATAGTTTAAAGGACATAGCCCACGATAACAATCTTTCAGCTCTCTTATTAGCCTGGTATGCTGTAGATAAAAGGGACTTACCCTGGCGGAAGACGAAAAATCCCTACAAAATTTGGGTATCTGAAGTTATGCTTCAACAGACCCAGGTGAAGACGGTCATTCCTTATTATGGACGATTCTTACAGCGTTTTCCCAGCGTGGAACAACTGGCTCAGGCGGGACTTGAGGACGTATTAACCGTTTGGAGTGGGCTAGGATACTATTCTAGAGCCCGCCGAATGTGGGAAGGTGCCCGCTATATTTGCGATCAGCGCGGAGGGAAGATGCCTGAGGATTTTGAGTCCCTTCTACAGGTCCCCGGGATCGGGGACTATACGGCAGGAGCCATAGCCAGCATTGCGTTCGGACAGAGAGTTGTGGCTATCGATGGAAATGTCAAACGAGTGGTCTCTCGGCTTCTGGCTTGGGTTGAGCCAGTGGAGACGGTTCGCAGTTATCGCCATTTTAGAGACCACCTAATGGTATGGCAATCCGCGCTTAAGCCGGGAGACTTTAATCAAGCATTGATGGAACTAGGGGCTATGGTTTGTACTCCCACGAAACCGGACTGCGGAAATTGTCCGTTGGCTCAAGTCTGTGAGGGGTGCCAGCGGGATGAGGTTCTCTGCTATCCTGTCAAAAAGCCCAAGGCACAGCGCCAAGTGGTAACCCGTTTGACCTTTGTGCTGCGCAAGGGGGATCAATTATATCTACTAAGACGTCCCAGTCAAGGGCTACTGGCCGATCTGTGGGAATTTCCAGGCGTGGAATTAAGTCATGACGATAGCGCTAAAGACAGTCTTCCCGTGATTACCGACTATGAGTGCTTTAACATTTTCCGAAGGGCGGTACCAGAGCGGGCGTTTGATGGACGGGTTAGGGAGCAGTTTGAGCGAGGTATAACCCTTCATGGACCAGTCTGGTACACCTTTAGTCATCGACGCTGGAAAATCATTTGGGTCATCGTCGATCTGCCCGAACTGCTGGATCCGCTCAAGCTATCCGAGTCGTCCGGATTGCCCGAGACGGAAACGACGGGTCTTTTTTCACTGAGAGAACGGGGCGGGGAATACCAGTCCAATCCGAGGAAAGTCCATCGACTGGAGGATAAGAGTTGCTGGGTTACGCTCCAAGACTTAAATGAAATTCCTTTTCCAGTGGCTTTTAAAACCATTGTTGAGGATCTAACAAATTTGTAGAATGCTCTTTTGATTAATAAATCAATATTATTTAAAAATACTGAAAAGAGAATAATCCTTGTTCGCGATCTTTTCTTTAGGGGACGCGATTCCTCCACTTTGAGCTTGTTCAAGCCATTTCTTAGATACTTTACATTTAACGATATTCCCCTTTTCATCATGTCCTTGGAGGGTAATTTTTTCTCCGAATAGTGAGTCTGATAAACCTATTGAGTAACGCATTAGACAAATCTCCTTTCGTAAAATCTGTTTGTTGGATTAGTCTAGTCTATATCTGTATTAGGATGATAATGCTATTTTATGATATGAACCTTAATAAAACCTTAAAAATTTGATTATGGTATTTTGTTGCCTAATTATTACAAGTGATCAAAATAAGCCCTTGGGAAAGAAGATTTCTCCGTTTCATAAGGGCTTATTTGCTTATTATTGCGCACCTGAATTCTAACTCAAATATCTGACAAACTTAATTTGTAAGCAATAATTAATTCATTGAATTGATCTGGGGGTGCCGAGTGAGTGATCAATAACTGAGCCCTTTGGAAAAGATGTTTATGCACATCTTCTCTGTTTCCTAAGAAACTGATCATCTTTTTAAGACCGGGATCGTTGGTCATTGTAAAATGCTGATTGTATAATTTTCGAGCCCGAATTTCAGCTTCTGCGTCAGCTTGAAGCATGGCTATGGGGTCTAAGTTTTGATCGACATAACCCATATTCCATGGAATTCCTTGTGAATTGACATAACTAAGCGCTGGGCCCCCTAACTTAGTGATAGCAATTGCGATCATTTCCATGTGACCTATTTCTTCCGCAGCAATAAGGCCCAAGAGATCACGAAGATAGCGGTTGTGCATGTTGGAACGATGATTTAGGTACTGGGTTGCAGCAGAATATTCACTGTCTTTTCCTCCGTAGTGTTCAAGCAGTGTCTGGCCAAATACGGGGTCGCGGAACTCAACTTGAATCGGATAGAAAAGGGGCTTTCTATAACTAAACACAGCCATTCCTCCTCTTGACAATAGAATCCCTAAGTTCATTATATGATTTAGCGATTGTTTGGTTAGGGGATTCTGAGGCTTGGAGAAGGTATTGGTTTCTGACGATAGTAAGGTGTTCGTCCAGCAGTCCTTGATTGCAAAACTCTGTCAGCATCAGATCTCGTCGCTCTTTATAGGTCCGGCGAATTTTCTCGACATGTTCGAGTGTGTTAAAATGAGTTAGGTAGTAGTGGGTAGCCCTCTGTAAGAGCGTACTGGTATGCAAATCGGTTCTTTGTTTTGCTAGCTCAGTTTGGCTATTAGTGCTCGGTCAGTAACGATCCAACCAAGCTGAAGGTCGGGGGCAAGGGTTTTAGAAAAAGTGCTGAGGTGAGGGAGAAAAAACTGAAAAGGGTGAAGAAATCATGATTAATCGTAAAAGATTGTTAGCTGAGTTTTTTGAACTAACGAAAATTGATTCTCCGACTAAGAATGAGCGCCAAATAGCAGATCTACTTAAAAGTTGGCTGGAAGGCATTGGCAGCGTCGTATTTGAAGATCAAACTGGTCTGGCGATTGGTGGCAACTGTGGCAATGTTTTTGCCTACATAACGGGTAACCTTCCGAAAGCTCCGGTCGTCTTACTTTCGGCGCACATGGATACTGTGGACCCCTGCCTAAATATTGAACCTGTTCTGCAAGACGGGTTGATTACTTCGGCTGGTCCGACAATCTTAGGGGCGGACGATAAAGCTGGGCTAGCGCCGATCATGGAGGCCCTAAGAACTATCCAAGAGCAAAATATTCCTCATGGAGATATACAGGTTATTTTTAATGTAGCTGAAGAAGGCGGTCTACACGGCTCTAAAAACTTAGATAAAACGTTATTAAAAGCTGATTTGGGGTTTGTCCTGGATTGTGGCGGCGGGCCGGGGGAAATTATTCTGGCGGCTCCAGGGCAAGACCGAATCAACGTGACGGTTAAAGGCCGGGCATCTCATGCTGGAGCTTTCCCAGAGGGTGGAATCAGCGCAATTGTTGTAGCTGCTAAAGCGATCGCCAGCATGCCCTTAGGTCGGATTGATGATGAAACGACATGCAATATTGGAACAATTCAAGGTGGGCGGGCCACGAATATTGTGGCTGACAGAGTAGAGATAACCTGTGAATCAAGAAGCCGGGACTTAGGGAAACTGGAAATTCTAACGGTTCAGATGTGCGAAGCGTTTAAGCATAGCGCTGAGGAAATGGGCGCGGTTGCAGAAATAGAAGTCATAAGGCTTTATGACCCATTTACACTGGCTGAGGATTCACAAGTTGTCGTACTCGCGGGTCAAGCAGCTAAATCTGCCGGTTTAAAAGTAATTTTTGGGGAAACTGGTGGGGGCAGCGATGCCAATAATTATAACCGCTACGGTGTACCGTGCGCTGTCTTGGGAATTGGTATGCAAAAGTCCCATACAACAGAGGAATGTATTAAGGAAGAGCATCTGTACCAAACTGCAAATTTGGTGGTGGAGATTATTAAAGCAATAGCGAAGGTTCAGAAAGACTAAATGGCTGGAAGGCAAATGTTATTGAATCTTTTATAGAATTTTTATAATTGCTTTAGAAAGAGTTTAAAACCTCCCTTTATAATGAAATTGTAGTAAAAAACAGGGAGGCAATTTAAATGAGCAAAATTAAACTTATGTATGATGTGATTAATACGATGAAAGAGAAGGAAGTTATCAACGGTACTTTTAAGGCTGAAGTCAAAAAGGATCAAATTAAAATATTTGCCTTTGATAATCAATTCGAAAAAAACCTTGCCAACGGTGAAACTAAGGTCAAAATTAGCTCAGACCTGGATTATGATGGCAAGAAATTCAAACATGAAAGTCAAACCGAGTTTACTTCTCAGGGCTGCTCTGGAAAGATGCATCATGGCTTAATGCGGCATATGCATCAGCACCACCATCACCAGATTGATCCCGATCAAAACTATGAGGATATTAAATGTGGCGGGATTAAGGAGAAATTAACAAAGCTTGCGTTTGTTCTTAATGTTTTTAATCAAATTAAGGTGGACGAGAAAGAAGATAAGTCTGTTGTATTGTCTCTCAATTTAAACGAAATACCAGACGACCTTAAAAAGGTTTTCCAAGAAAGAATGAGTCAAAGAACAATACCTGAGCATCATCAACACCATGCCTTCATGAAAGAGTTTTGCACACTCAAAGACCCAAAGATCGAGTTGAATCTTTGGATCACTAAGACTAAGGAAGTAGAAAAGATCATGCTGACCGTTGATGGACAACAAACTGATGAACTTGGTGAAAATCATGATATGAAGTTATTCGTGGAATTGAATCTTGCTTAGTTAAGGAAATTAAGTCAAGTCGTTGGGTCACGGAAACTGGTTTCATAGGGAGTAGTAACTTCCTATGAAACCAAGCAGAACATATTCTCATACGAGGGCGCAGAACAGTTGAATTGTTTTGCGCCCTTATATGAAGGTATAATAGATAGGGTAAAGAAAAAAGAAACAATGGGTGATGTACGTGTTTGAGAAAATAAAAAAACGTATATTTGTGAAATTAGCAATAGTAAATAACGTTCGCTATTGGAGACATAAGGATCGCCATAGAAGACAGCAGGAATTCCAGAGACAACATCTAGAGTTCCATAAGCAGCATCAGAAATTCCAGCGGAAACATCGAGAATTTAATCAGTACCATAAATCTCTTCGATTTCTGCGTCCTGTTAGTATTGTATTTAACTTAATCATTCTATACTTACTATTTAAATGGGTAGGGGTTAAGTCAATTAGCATATTTTTTGCAATATTTATAATTATTAAGGAAATCTTACAATTTTTGTTTTGGTGGCGTTTAGAGAAAAGAGTCTTTAAACCCATTGATAAGCTTAAAGTCGGAGTAGAAGAGATTGCTAAAGGCAATTATAATGTGCATGTAGAGAGTGATGAAACATGTGATTTGGGTTTTATTGGCGTATTGGTGGATTCTTTCAACGATATGGCCCAAAAATTGCAAGTGAGTGAGCAAATGAAATCCGAGTATGAAGAGGATCGCAAGACCTTGATCGCTAATATTTCCCACGATTTGAAGACACCCATCACATCGGTTCAGGGATATATTGAAGCATTACTGGAAGGAGTCGTTATATCACCGGAGAGAGTAGATAAATATCTTAAAACAATTTATCAAAATACAGTTTACATCGATAAATTAATTGATGATCTTTTTCTATTTTCTAAGTTAGATCTACAAAAACTAGAACTACGGTTTGAAAACGTTCAAATAGGACCTTTTATGGCGGACTTAATGGAAGAATTCAAGTTTGAACTTGAAGAGAAAAACTATAATTTTCAGTACATCAATAAGCTTGAGGGTGATTGTTCTATCAAAATTGATAGAAAGAGGTTATATCAGGCTTTTAGAAATATTATCGGCAATGCGGTTAAATATGGATCTAATAATGATTTGAATATAACGATTGAAATGGATAGACAAGGTGATTTTATAGGTATTAATATCGAAGACAATGGACCAGGAATCCCTAAAGATAAGCTCCCCAATATTTTCAATAGATTTTACAGAATTGATAATGAGCGTACCAAAGACTTAATGAGTACCGGGCTTGGTCTGGCGATTGCTAAAGAACTCGTGCAAGCCCATGGAGGATCAATTACGGTAGCAAGTATTGAAAAAAAGGGTACATGTTTTACAATAAGGCTCCCAGTCAATGATGAATTGGAAAGAGGCTATGAATGAAACGAATTTTAATTATTGAAGATGACCTAAATATAGCTGAATTAGAGCGGGATTATCTCCAATTAAATGGATATGAAGCGGATATTGTTCAAGATGGGATCTTGGGTTTAGAAAAAGCTCTCACAGGTCTCTATAATGTTATTATTGTGGATTTGATGTTGCCTGGTAAAGATGGATATCAAATCACTAAGGAAATTCGCGACAAATTTGAGATCCCAGTGATCATTGTATCCGCTAGAAACGAAGATATTGATAAAATTAGGGGGTTGGGTTTTGGAGCGGATGATTACTTAACCAAACCCTTTAGTCCTGCGGAGTTAGTCGCAAGGGTTAAATCTCATATTACAAGATATGAACGGCTTAAAGGCAAAATAATAGCTTCAGACGTTATACACCATCGAGGATTGGAAATAAATACGGCATCCCACAAAGTCTTTGTCAATGGGAAAGAAGTTCAAATGACGACAACGGAATACGGACTTCTAGTGTTTTTTGCTACAAATCCAAACATAGTTTTTAGTAAAGAACATATTTTCGAGACTATTTGGGGAGATGAATACCTTGGAGAAACTGCAACCGTGGCTGTTCATGTCCAAAAGATAAGAAAAAAGATAGAACGAGACTCATCGAATCCGGAATTTATCGAAACGTTATGGGGGACGGGATACAGATTTAATTCCTGAAAACGCTTTTCAGTTACAAAGATCGATTCAATAATGTCACAAATGGTATGAACATTGGGTGAAACCAAATTACAAGGACGTCACAATTAGGCTGCAATAAGGCAAGCTACTTTGTTAAATTAGAGGTTTGAATTTATAAGAAAGCTGAGGCATACTCTCGACAAATAATATTGTCGAGGGCATGTCTTTCATTATCTCCATCGCATTTATTTCCAAACCCTGTGATAGCAAGAGACTCCAGGTCTTTCTCTAAATGCTGTAGTCCTAAATATGCATTCCGAAGACGCTGCAACCGTTGCTGCGCCTAGAGTTGGAAAATTATGTTCCTGAATTCGGGTAATAATACGACAAAATTCGCTATTATATAATGATATAATAGAACAATTAATGTAGAACAATGTTGAAATTGATTAAACGTTCTGTGTTTCTCTGTTGAGGTAATATGAACAACATGAAAAGGAGTGGTCATGATTAAAAAAAGTTAGAGATGTACCTTGTGGGAGGGAATGGTGGTAAGTGCTATAGGAAGATAATCAAACGTTAGGTACGGCACAGACAGCTATTATATTAGAATGTAAACGAGAGATGGAGGAAATTTTATGAAAAGTTTAAAGATCAAAATAGTTGTATATATCGGGCTGCTACTTTTCTTCGTGTGTGCAGGCTTAGGTATAATTTCATACCTAAACGCTGCTAACGCTGTAATAGCACAGGTTAATCAGACACTTCCCCAGACGGCTGCTCAAGGGGCAATGGTTGTTTCTGAAAGAATGAATGCTTTGTTAGGTGCTCTTGAAGCAGTTGCAAACAGTGAGAAGATCAAAGATATTAACAGCTCCTGGGAGGACAAAAACAAGATTCTTCAAGAAGAGACTAAAAGAAGTGGACACTTATCGATGATTATCGCAGGAATCGATGGATCGTCAATATCAACAAATGGCTTGAAGGTTAGTGTAACAGATCGGGAATATTTTCAGAAAGCTATAGCTGGTAACAGAACTATATCAGAACCAATTAAAAGTAAAGAGGATGGGTCCCTGATCATTATCTATGCCGTGCCAATTAAACAAGACGGAGTAATTGTTGGTATGTTGGCGGCAGTGAGGAAGGGCGCTAATTTAAGCGAAATTACAAACGATATTACGTTCGGTAAATCAGGTAGAGCGTTTATGATCAATAATAAGGGTACTTTAATTGCGCATAGTAACTATGAACTTGTGATGAAAATGGACAACAATTTTGAGAATGTCAAGAAAGACCCGAGCGTGGAATCTTTGCTCAAATTGGAAAGAGCGATGGTAGAGAAAAAGACTGGATTTGGCGAGTATACTTATAATGGGACGGATAAATATCTTGGGTACGCGCCTGTAAAAGGAACAGACTGGTCATTGGCTATAGCGGCTCCTAAGGATGAGGTCATGTTCGGAGTAAATAGCATGCAGAGGATTATTCTTATTGCGTCGGTAATATTCTTATTACTAGGCCTAGGAGTGGGGTATTTTATAGCTAGGTTAATTGCTACTCCCATCATGATGGCTTCAGAACACCTAAAGGTCATCTCGACAGGTGACTTCACTCAAGTTACTCCAAAAGTATTCTTGGCGAGGAAAGATGAAATAGGGCTACTTGCCAACGCCATCGAAACAATGCAGGAATCGGTTAGAGAAGTGGTTAAAGGGGTAATTAACGAATCACAAAATGTAGAAAAGTCGGTAATAGTTACAAAACAAACTATAACTGAGTTAACCCACCAGATTGAAGAAGTGTCCTCAACCACAGAGGAACTATCTGCTGGCATGGAAGAAACCGCTGCGTCAAGCGAGGAAATGAGTGCAACAGCTACAGAGATTGAGAGAGCAGTTGGTTCCATTGCACTAAAAGCGCAACAGGGAGCCCTATCTGCAGGCGAAATAAGGAGAAGGGCAAGCGAACTTAAACAAAACTCAGTTGCATCGCAGACGAGTGCACAGATTATTTATCAGAATACGCAGGATAAAATGATAAAAGCTATAGAAGAATCTAAAGCAGTAGATCGTATTAGTGTCCTGTCTGATGCTATATTGCAAATCACATCACAAACTAACCTTCTTGCACTGAATGCGGCTATAGAGGCGGCAAGGGCTGGGGAAGCAGGAAGAGGTTTTGCTGTTGTTGCAGACGAGATAAGGAAATTGGCGGAGAATTCAAAGAATACTGTAGAGGAAATACAGGAGATAACAAAGATAGTTGTCTCATCGGTAGGAAATCTATCAGAAAGCGCTACGAGTGTTTTAGAATTCATAGACAAGCAGGTTTATAAGGATTACGAGACTATGGTGAAAACGGGTGAACAATATAACAAGGATGCAGAGTTTATTGATAACCTAGTGACTGACTTTAGTGCGACTGCGGAGGAACTTACCGCTTCAATACAGGAGATGACGAAAGTAATCGAAGAAATTGCGGTAGCAGCCAATGAAGGTGCGACCGGTACAACTAATATTGCCGAGAAAAACACAATGGTGGTAGAGAAATCGGAGGAGGTAATGAAGTACGTTAGTTCATCGAAGGAGAGCGCAGATAATCTTATAAAAATGGTATCAAAATTCACGGTGTAAAGGACCAAACGTCGTAGTCTTACCCCTGGACAAAAACTAGGGGATAAGTTGCCTTTAACTTCAAGTAAATAAACCTTTTAAAGGGGCTGCCTTATGTAATGTCGAAGGCAGTCCCTTTTTCAATACCAGTAGTTCAACCAAAGTTTTCCCAGACCATAGATGAGCCAGTGTCGCTGTAGCCTATGCAAGTTAAGGTTTCGTTAGCGCAACGATATCCCACAAGCGTGCATTTGTCGTCGTGCTTGTTGGCACTCGCTTTGTAGGTGTGCTTGGGCGTCGGCCCTGGGGTTAGCGTAGCAACCGGCGCACTGCTCTATTTCATTCGCCGTTTGTTTATAATCCCATTCTTGCTCATCACCAATTATGCCAATCACTTACCATCATCTCCATTTCATTTACTATTTGTCGCTTAAGTTTATGCGGCTAAGATCAATCAATAAGCTCAGATAAATTCTGCGTTACAATAGTTCAGAGACGTTATATTTTCTCGCGCTGCGTAAAGCTGGTATGTAATAATTCATGCGCTTTTTCTCCGTAAGGCTCGCCCATGAAATCTTTATACAGAGCCATAACAGCTGGATTTTCATGCGACTTACGCAAGGGTTTGGAGCGGTCTTCCTCATAAATGGCCTTGGCACGGGCTTTAAGAAGGTTAACATTACCATGGTGATAAGGTTGTCCACCACCGCCGATGCATCCTCCAGGGCAGGCCATAATCTCAATCGCGTCATAATGGACTTCCCCAGCTTGGATCTTTTCCAGAATAGTTCGGGCATTTCCCAGACCATGTGTGACCGCTACCCGGAAATCCTGTCCAGCGATCGGTATGACCGCTTCCTTAATTCCATTCATACCCCGGAGAGCTTCGAACTCCACTTTCTCCAGAGTTTCACCAGTTATCCACTCATAGGCGGTCCGCAGAGCCGCTTCGAGGACTCCACCTGTCGTCCCGAAAATCACGGAAGCACCCGTCGATTCTCCGAGCGGTTTATCAAACTCTTCCTCTTTGAGGTTAACAAAATTTATGCTAGCCTCCCGAATCATGCGCGCAAGTTCTCGGGTGGTGATGACGATGTCCACATCAGGGATAACATCGCTCTGCCCCAGTTCCGGGCGGGCTGCTTCGAATTTTTTGGCGATGCAAGGCATCACGGAAATAACGGTAATGCTCTGAGGATCGATCCCATAGAGCTCCGCATAATAAGTTTTGGTCAAGACTCCCAACATTTGGTGGGGAGATTTGCAGGTCGAGGGTATGTCCAACAAATCCGGGAATTGATGTTCAAAGAATTTGACCCAAGCGGGACAGCAACTTGTCAGAATTGGCAACCGACCACCATGTTTTATACGGTGAACCAGCTCGGATGCTTCCTCCATAATCGTCACATCCGCCGCGAAATCTGTATCAAAGACGCGGTCGAAACCAAGCCGTCGTAAAGCGGCCACCATTTTGCCAGTGACAATTGTCCCCGGTTTTAAACCAAATCCCTCACCAAGCGCGACCCTTACAGCTGGTGCTGTCTGAACGACGACAAAGCGTGTGGGATCGCTAAGGGCTTTAAAAGCCTTGTCGACTTGATCTAATTCCATCAAAGCACCGGTGGGGCAGACCGCTACGCATTGTCCACAGAACGTACAAGAGGTCTCGTGAAGCGGTAAATCGAAGGCTGTTTTCATTACTGTTTCGAAACCGCGCCCCACGGCAGAATAAACACCCACCGTCTGAACATCGTCACACATCGTTTCACAACGGCGGCAACGAATACATTTATTGGGATCTCGAATAATAGCTAAGCTGGATTTATCGATGTCATAGGAAGATTCGTCCCCTTCATAGGAGATGTTGCGTACTCCCAAATCGGCAGTGAGAGATTGAAAGTCACAGTCCAGATTTTTAGCACAGGTTAAACAAGATTTAGGGTGGTCAGACATTAGAAGTTCAACCATTGCCCGTCTTCCCTGGACGGCGCGTGGAGTATCTGTTTTGACAATCATGCCTGGGGTTACGGGCGTTGAACAGGCTGGGGCCAGATTACGTCGGCCCTCGACTTCGACCACACAGACTCGGCAGGAAGAGATGTCGTTATTCAGGTTCATTTCATGAAGGTGAAGATAGCATAAGGTAGGAATGTCGATGTTTACGGTTCGGGCTGCGCTTAAAATGGTCATTCCTTCCGGTACTGTAAGGGGTATATCGTTAATAGTAAGCTGTATATCCATACGGATTCCTCCTTTAAAGAAAACTTGGCTGGCGCTTGCCGACACGAAAACACTGTCTTCGCACGGGTTAAACCTTCTTGCAGACACTGTCTTCGCACGGGTTAAACCTTCTTGCAGCACTGTCTTCGCACGTATTAGCCGTTCTTGCAGACACTGTCTTCGCGCGAATTAGCCCTCTTGCAGCATGCGAAGCGGCCGCCTAGTTGAACTTATACCCACGCATTCTAATAAGCAGGGTACAGGGGTACCTTAACTGTGGATAATGGCGCCGGCGACGCGACATTGTTCTTTACAGGACCCGCATTTTGTGCAACTGTCTTGGTCTATGACGTGGCGCTCCTTGGAAGTGCCGGTTATGCAATAAGTTGGGCATTTCTTGGCGCAAAGGCCACATCCTATGCATTTTTCTGTGATGTTGAAGCTTAACAAGTTTTTACAAACGCCTGCTGGACAGGTTTTATCTACGATATGGGCAAGGTATTCATTCCGGAAATACTTTATCGTGGAAAGAATAGGATTAGGGGCAGTTTGCCCTAGCCCGCAAAGGGAAGTGTCCTTGATGATCTTGCCTAGTTTCTCCAGTTTATCCAAATCATCGAGCGTTCCTTTGCCTTTCGTAATATTGATCAGGATTTCGAGGAGACGTTTAGTGCCGACCCGGCAGGCAGTACAGCGCCCACAGGATTCGTCGACAGAGAATTCGAGGAAGAACTTGGCGATATTGACCATACAATCGTTTTCGTCCATGACTATGAGTCCGCCCGAGCCCATCATGGAGCCGATTGCAGCTAAGGATTCATATTCAATGGGGGTGTCTAAATACTTAGCCGGAATACATCCCCCAGAGGGGCCTCCGGTTTGGGCGGCTTTAAAGATTTTATGGTTTTTAATCCCCCCGCCCATTTTAAAGATAATTTGACGGAGCGTCGTTCCCATGGGGACTTCCACAAGTCCTACGTTTCGGACCTTGCCAGCTAAGGCAAACACTTTCGTTCCTTTGCTTTTTTCCGTGCCTATTTCGGCAAACCAATCGGCTCCCTTTATAATAATAGGGGGGATATTGGCTAAGGTTTCAACATTGTTGACACAGGTGGGTTTACCCCATAGCCCCTTCTGGGCAGGGAAGGGAGGTTTGACCGAAGGTTCCCCTCTTGCCCCCTCAATGGAATGGATCAAGGATGTTTCTTCACCGCAGACAAAGGCCCCGGCACCGTATTTAAGCTCTATGTCAAAGCAAAAATCGCTACCTAAAATATTCTTGCCAAGTAAGCCATATTCCTGAGCTTGCCCTATGGCGACTTGCAATCGATGAATAGCTGCAGGGTATTCTGCTCGGACATAAATAAATCCATGGCTAGCCCCGATTGCAGAGCCGGCGATGAGCATGCCTTCTAAAACGCTATGGGGGTCTCCTTCGAGGATGGAACGGTCCATAAAGGCACCCGGATCCCCTTCATCGGCATTACATATGATATACCGATGTTTAGCCTCACTTTTGCGCGTGAATTCCCATTTCAAGCCGGTGGGAAACCCACCCCCGCCCCGTCCCCGGAGACCACTCTTTTTAATCTCGTCAATAACTGAGGTGGGAGTCATGGAGAGTACTTTAGCCAAGGCCTGATAACCGTCGGCAGCGATATATTCGAGAATGCTTTCAGGGGCAATGTAGCCGACGTTACGGAGGGCGATTTTAACTTGGCCCTTATAAAAGGGGAAGCCAGAAGGGAAACGCTCTTCGGTCTGCCAATTCATATAGAGAAGGCGTTCTACCCGGTTTCCTTGGATGAAGTGCTCTTCGACGATGGTTTCCACGTCTGCCTCTGAAAGCTCACAATAAGTCGTGTTATCGGGGTGAATCTCGATCATCGGCCCCTTTTCGCAATAACCAAAACAGCCGGTTTGGTAAATTTTAACCAGATCGGATAAACCGCGCCTCGCCAACTCTTCTTCAAGAAGTTTGGCAATTTTGGAACTGCCTGAGGAGTGGCAACCGGGTCCCCCACAGACCATAATATCCCTTGGCATACCCTGAGCACTCTTAATCGAGACAGGGTTAATTACGCGTCGGTTTTCAAGGAGGCCGTCGTTTTGTCCTTTTAGAGCATTCAATTCGTTGACATTATTTAGTTTCATTTATGGCTTCACTTCCTTTAGTGATGGTACTAGTGCATCATAGGGTGCTGTGCCTAGATATTTTTTGAGCCTTAGTCTCTATAAAGTTAATCGTCGCGTCGATATTCATCTAATATTTGTCTGATTTCCTCTGGCTCATGTAGGCGTCCATAAGTTTTTCCATCGATCATCATGACTGGAGCCAAGCTACAAGCTCCGATACAGCGCAGAGAATCTAAGGAAAAGAGATTATCTTCCGTGGTTTGGCCAGTTTTGATCTCCAATTGTTTTTCTAGTTCTGCCTGTAGTTTGTCTGCACCTCGCACAAAACAGGCGGTGCCCATGCAGATGTTGACAGTGTGTTTTCCCCGAGGTTTCATGGTGAAATAGGAGTAGAAAGTCACAACCCCATAGACCTTGGCAGCAGGGAGATCAAGTTTTCGGGCAATATGCAATTGTAACTCATGAGGTAGGTATCCGAAGAGCTCTTGAGCTTGATGTAGGATTCCAATAAGGTTCTCCTTTTTGTAGTGGAGGGTGTCAATATAGGCATCTAACTGGGGGTAGGAATCAGTAATTATCGCGTTTTCACACATGGGGATCCTCCTTTATTTGAATTTAAGACCATAATATTAGCTCACAAACCATGAGGCAGTTTGCGTTTGAACCACTGTACATAGAGTTCCCAATTGTCTCAGAATATACGTATTAACCTGACAAAAAGTGCGAAGAAGTTCAAAGGGAGAGATATTCTTCTGAACAAATACACCTAAAAGAGGAGTGGCTTTCATGCAAATAACAATTGACAAAAATAGATGTCCGCAAAATCATTCTTGTCCTGCAATTCAAGTCTGCCCAGTTTACGCTATAAGACAATATGGATTTGATGTGCCCAAAATTGACCAGGAGAAATGCACTAAATGCCAAAAATGTGTAAAATATTGTCCGAAGGGAGCAATACTCGCGAACGAATAGACAATAAATAATAGTTAAAAATCCCCGCGGCACGGTCGACGTGTTGCGGGGATTTTTAACTATTATTGAACAGGTGATCTCATTTGATCGTCAGTTGTTGAAGATGGATTTCCTATGGATTAAGTTGTCGATGAGGTGGTAGCAGATGCAGGTGTAGACGAAGGTGTATTTAGATCCGTGCTTACTTTCTGAAGGTCCGCTAATACTTTTTGCATAGCGGTAATTTTGACGGGAATGGCACTTTGCAGGTTCTGTAAATCAGCAATGATGGCAGTGTCATTTTTTGCTTGGCGATCAGTATAATATTGCTGCCAATCGGTTAAACACGTTTTTGTAGCGGTGGTGACCCCTATGACGTCATCTTGCATCGCGACTATATCGTCGAGAGCGGCCGAAAGAGCTGTGTAGTTTTTTGCTTTTTTGACGGATTTCATCTCTTGATGAACTTGGTTTCTCGTCGAGTGGATTTGCTCACGGATTGCTTTCTCTTGTTTTTGGAGCTCGCGAATAGGGTCCATATATTGTTTGAATTGCTGTTGGTTTTGAAGTCGTTTCTGAGCTTTCGTTGCTTTGTCAGTGGGTGAAGCTTGGACGGTCGGTGCCGGGTTAGTACTTGTCGTGTTGTCATCAGCAAGTACAGGAATACTTAGAGCAAGAAGTAAACTTAAGGTCGTTGCCAGAGTTAATAATTTTTTCATGGGAAACCCTCCTATTAATTAAAATTAATAAAGATCCTCTATGTAATTGTTAAAATAATCTAGAACGTTATCCAAAGATTAAAGATCGGTCTGCGGCTATGGTGCATTTTCCCTAGACTGTAAGTATCAGTTAATAATAATCATGTTATGACAATTAGTATTAACGCTTAATCCTCCTTTCTTTTTTTGCCAACTGCTCGGTGTTGACCATGATTTGATTATAAGTGCTCTCTGTAAAACAAAAACATCTTAAATGTGAACGGAATGTAAACAATAATTTAATTAAAGATTTCCTGAACTTTTGTCAAGAGAATCTAAGGCTTTGTCCAATGATTCAAGCTGCTGGTCAATTTTTTGGTCGATTTCGGCCTGGCCTTGGGCGGATGAAGTGTTGATATTGTGACCTTGGGCCTGTTGAGGTGCGGTATTGTCACTGCTAGGGGATGTTTGTTGGGAGGCGCTTTTTAGAGTTGAAGACTGAGCTGTCGGTGGGTTAACCGTTTGGCTTGACTTGGAAACATTAGCTTTTGTTCCGCATCCCACAAGGACAAATACGAGTGAGACAATCATACCTGCAACCATTAAACGTTTGATACTCGTCACTCCCTCTCTTTTTTACAGTTACAATGAAGTTGCATTCTTTAAATCCGTAATTACCTTTTGAAGGTCGTCAATTCTCGTAGTTTGAACGGTAATGATACTGTTTAAAGAAGCTATGACTTCTTCAAAATTTTTTTCTCTCTTGGCGACTCTTAAGTCAAGTGTTTCCTGTTGGATTTTGCCTATGCTACCTGCTAAGGATTGCTTTTCTTGTTGAATAACATTTAAGGTTGCCTTAAGCGACTCGATTTGTGCTGGAGTCAAATTATTTTTGTTTTTGATAAGCTCTTTAATGTGGCTCTTGGCGTTGTAATAGGCATCTTTTGCTTCCGTCTTTTGGTTGAGAATATTGGTGCGGTTAGCGCGTATCTTTTCCTGTAGAGGTGCTATTTCCGCGAGTTTAGCTTTATTATCAACCGCAGACTGTGTGATTTTACTTTTTATATTTGATAGCGTCGATCCTTGAGCGAAGGCAATATTTCCGGTAAGCAATACCGTGGATAGTAAAACTACAGTAACAATTCTCTTCATGATTAACGCTCCTTATTTTTGATTCAAATCAAGATCGGAATCTTGAGTGTCTTCAAGCTTATTAATGTTACTGAACAGCGAGTCTAATTCTTTGTCAACTTGGTTGAGTAATTCTTCTTTATCGCTGCTGGACATTACGTTCTCAGACTTGGCAACGATTGAGGTACCTCCGGTCGTTGAAGCCGGATCTTTGCTATTCGATCGCTGATCGGCTTGCGGTGTAGTTTGTGAACTTGTTCCATTCTGTTTTGAGGGTAGGCTTCCATTTCCGCACCCTGTAAGTACTAGGGCTATAATAATAATTGTTGTCATGACAATTATTTTCTGCAATTCAATGCTCCTTCCTTTTTTGTATCGAGTAAGCTCATTTTATTGGACATAATTAAATTATAAGAGCCCTCTGTAAAACAAAAAACCTTTAATTGTGAACTGAATGTAAACATTACTAGGGAAGCTCAAATACTATCTCAGTACCCGCTCCTAATTCACTTTTAACCCAGATTTTACCGTCATGAAGTTCAACTAGGCTTTTGGCGATATTTAGTCCAAGACCAGTACCGCCGGGTGACGTTCGGGATTTGTCGACTCGGTAAAATTTTTCGAAGATGAAAGGGAGCTCTTCGGCGGGAATCCCTATTCCTGTATCTCTAATCCTAAATTCTGTTACGGACGATCTGTAGCTTACACTAATACATATTCCTCCTCCATACTCGGTATATTTGACCGCATTGTCGAGGATATTGATCAGTATTTGCTTCAGCTTGTCGCTGTCGGCATATACCGTGAGTGCAGTATCACACTCCAGAGTTAAACTAATGGATCGTTCCACCATTAAGGCCTTGCTGCTGATTATTACAGAGTTAAGGATATCCTTAACAATTAGATTTTCTCGAAGTAGCTTAAGGCTACCCGATTGAATTTTGGCAAGATGAAGTATATCGTTAGTCAGTTTGGTCAAGCGCAAGGTTTCATCTTTAATGATCAATAGATACTTAGTGTAGTCCTTGGGTTGAACAATACCATCCAGCATTCCGCTGACAAAACCATTGATGGATGTTAAAGGAGTTCTCATATCGTGAGAGACACTGGCGATGAATTCACTGCGCATTTTTTCAGTGCTGGCCAACTGATGTTTCATGTGGTTGAACGATCTGGCAAGTTTCCCGATCTCGTCGGCACGTTTAACAATCAGGTCATCCGTGTGTTCACCTGACGCCAGCTTTCCTGCAGCAATTTCTATTTGTTTGATGGGTTTAGAGATCCTCAGAGAATTATAATAGATCACTAGAGCACTTAAGATAATAAGGACTAGAGCCATAATCCATATAACAAGGTTAAGTCTCGCTATATTGCTATTAATCTGGCTGACCGGTGAAAATAGAAGAATGGCACCCGAAATACCTGAATTTGTTTTCCAGGGAATTCCTGAAAACACCACATAGGTATCGAGTTTCTGCGAATATTGTTTTTTGCGAAAAACATTCTCTCCGTTTAAGATCTTTTGTAGATCACTTAGCAAATAGCTTTCTTCAAGATCTAGATCTTCACCCAGTTGTACATTTTTGGGGGTCTCGAGTGCTTTTTTATCGATTCTGATGGCATAGATCATCGAATCAGAAATATAACCCATTGAATCAAGCGAGGCATTAAGTTCGGGTTGAGAGATCTCTTTTTTATCCAGCTTGTTTACCAGCTCACTTACGTAGTACCCTGCCTTTTCAAGTTCCTTCTGCTTTTGGTCAAAAACATACCAGTTGTAAACCATACTAATGCAAAGCGACAAGACGGCAATTACCGATATGATAATGGCGAGATAGGTTATTAAAAGTTTAATAAAAATACTTTTAAACATCTCTTACCTCAAGTTTATAGCCTACGCCCCGGAGTGTTTTTATGCTCCAAGAGGTAGAATTGATCCCTAATTTTTCCCTTAAGCGTTTAATATGGACATCTACCGTGCGCGTATCGACCATAAAATCGTAGTTCCAGACCTTATCTAGTAGCTGATCTCTGGAAAACACGATATTTTTGTTGTCCAGCAGAAAGTAGAGGAGTTGGACCTCTTTCGGTTTTAAATCTATAAGATTATCTCCCTGCCATACTTCATATTTGTTGATGTCTACCACAATATCTACTGTCTTAAGTATGCCCTCTACACGTTCAGGCTCAGCTTTGTTCTCCTTCAAACGAGCCTTTACTCGGGCGATGACCTCCTTGGGTTCAAAAGGCTTCACTATATAATCATCTGCCCCTAGGTCGAAACCTTGGATTTTATCTTCCAGCATATCCCGTGCAGTCAGCATAATAATGGGTACCGAGCTATTGCGCCTGATGATTCTGCATACTTCCCAGCCGTTGATTATTGGCAACATGATGTCGAGCAAGATAAGATCTATTTTTTGCTCTTTCAGCATGTTAAGTGCCGAACTACCGTCATGGCAAAAAAGAGTAGAGAATCCGTCGTCAGTAAGGTAAAGTGCCAGAAGCTCGCAAATGTTTTTATCATCATCGACAACTAATATAGTTTTGTCGTTCAATACGATGCCCTCCCTAAATATGTAATCATATCTTACCCTATTGAATAGTTGTTGCCACAATTCTATCATAAGATGGCAGCGCAAGATAAGGAGTCCTTATGGCCGGATATGTGAACTAAGTAATCCTTGCTTGATTTGAGAATTAATAGTGAAAAAACCATCAATAGTTCTCCAATATAAATGTTGCAAAATTAATACAATGTAGCTAAAATGCTACCAAATTGTATCATAAATGTAACTGCTCTAAGATTTAGGTTCTGGAAATGAAAATATAGGGTGCTTGTAATTATAATAAAATTCACAATTGACTAAAATATTGAGCGAATTTGGACTTCGAAAATAATCACTATAAATTATATAAATATTCGTTGTTTTGGCCCCAAAATTGCTTATATGTATTTATATAGAATTACAGGTTATGACAAGGGGGATGGATTAAGTTCTAAAACTAGAATCCATAGGCCAGCTTATTTAATTAAGGACACTTATCTTCCAACAACGCAATAGAGAAATAGTTTCCCTTCATTCTAGAGAAAACGCTCTAATACTAAGACGATATTGGAGGTGGCATCATGACAATTAAGAAAATTGGAGTTTTGGGTGCAGGGGTAATGGGTGGTGGTGGTGGAGTTGCCCAGCTAGCGGCCGTTCGTGGTTTCGAGGTAGTGCTCTATTGTGAGCAAGAGCGCTTTGTCGAAAGCACAATTAAGCGTATTTCTGGTTTACTTGATAGGAGAATCGAGAAACAAAAAATGACAATTAAAGAGAAAGAGTTAGCATTACAGCGGATAAAAATCACTACCGATATGGCGGACTTTGCGTCGGTTGATATGGTGATTGAGACTATTTACTTCGATGATCTTGAAATTAAGAAGCTTGCCTTCGAGAAAATGGATAAAATTTGTGGAACTGAGGTGATATTTTGCTCTATGAATATTCCCGATATTTCAGACATATCGATTACTAATTTAGCATCTGCCACCTCTCGGCCTAATAAGGTTGTAGGCTTGAAATTTCTGAATCCTCCCCAGACCGCGCGGTCGGTAGAAGTTATCCGGGGGTATCAGACCAGTGATGAGACTTTGGCGTTAGTAACGGCGGCTTTTCAGGCTATGGGCAAGAAAGCCGTTGTGCCCCTGGTGAAGTGAATTTATTGATGAATGTTTTATACTTGATCATTTCGGTTGAGCAACTAAGATAAAATGGGGCGATCCTTAGATGGAATACAATAATAATGTAAAGCAGCCTTTTGGGTGTAGGTAAGTATCTAACCCCAAGAGGCTACTTTATTTTTATAGTCGTTATACTGCCGGTTAACCACTGGATAAATCAGAGTATATATTTAAGAAGGGAATGAGTAAAAAGCGTTGAATATACTAAATAGATTGAAAATAAGAAATTATAGGACGATTTCCAAGCTCAGCATTGACTACGGTTTTTCCAGGCGTTGTCATTTCTATTCACGTCCCTAAGGGAGGTTGTAGAACAACAGTGGATAATAACAGAACTGAGGAAGAATGTTTAAGCGAAGAGGGTTTAAAGAATAGAGAACCAGTGGCGGAGAGTCAGCAAATGCGTGAAGTGATTAAAATCAGCAAAGTTATTGCGAAAACCGACAGCACCGTCATGCTTATTGGAGCGACAGGTACTGGCAAAGAAGTAATGGCAAGGTATATACATCGCAATAGCCTCCGGTCGAAAGAACCGTTTGTCCCGGTAAACTGTGCAGCGATTCCGCATGAATTACTCGAGTCAGAATTTTTTGGCTATGTGAGAGGGGCCTTCACGGGCGCAAATCCGCAGGGAAAACCTGGGTTGTTTGAAATTGCTGATAAAGGAACGTTGTTTCTGGATGAAATTGCCGAATTGCCATTAGCGATGCAGTCTAAGCTGCTAAGAGTATTAGAATCTAGTGAAGTACAAAGGTTAGGAGATACAAACATTTATCAGACGAATGTTCGATTTATTGCTGCGACGAACCGAGATTTAAGAACAATGATCAGCCAAAAACTATTTAGAATCGACCTATACTATCGCCTTAACGTAATACCCGTTTATTTACCGCCTCTAAAGGAAAGGCCAGAGGATATACTCGTCTTAGCTCATAAATATTTAGAGGAATTGAATAGGAAATATAGTCTGCAAAAGACGCTATCGACTCAAGCAATTCAGGCATTTCTCAACTATAGTTGGCCTGGGAATGTCCGAGAATTGCGCAATGTTGTAGAGCGATTGGTGATTACGTCAGCCAGTGACACATTGAATTTTCAAGATGATACCTGGGTATTCAGCAAAAAAAGTTTAGACACGGTGGAAAGCCCGCCAGATAAAAAAGTCTATCAAGGGACCCTGAAAAGTGTTATTAAAGCCGTGGAAGAAGAGTATATAAATCAAGTGTTGGCTGAATGTGGCGGTCGGGTTGGCGAAGCGGCCCAGCGACTAGGAATCCACCGTACCATGCTATATCGGAAGAACAAGAAAGAAAAAGCCATGCCCCCGACAAACTGATATTGTCGAGGCGTGGCTTTTTTTTCCTGTTCTAGTAAGACCCCATGTCGTTGTGCGTACCTCAGATAAGTGAAATAAATTCTTATTCCGAGTAGAAAGTAGAGCCAACCAAAAATTTAATTCATTCTGCAGTAGTGATTGATAGGTAACGAATAATAGAAAGGTTAAAACAGTAAAATAAGTTCGTCGTGAGTAAAGGGGGGGAATCCAATATGATGTCCATAAATTCAAAGTTGCGCGAAAATGCTAGGGTGCAGTTAGAGGGTAAGTGGGGAAAACCGATACTATTTGGTTTCTTATACATAATAATTGCAGCTATGCCTTCGTTACTCTTGCTTATCGGAAAGAATCATCCGGATATTTCGTTAGTCCTTCAGATAATAGCATCTGTATTAATAACCGGTTCCTTAATGGTTGGGGCAATCATGTTTTCATTAAGGTTTAAAAGAGGGGAAGAGCCGGGGAGTGCCGTTGTTTTTGAAGGCTTTAAACATTTCGGTCCAACGCTAGGGTTGTATTTATGGTACTTGTTATGGGTATTGTTATGGTCCTTATTACTATTAATTCCAGGTATTATGAAAAGTATAAGTTACTCTATGTGTTTTTATGTGCTGGCCGACAATCCTAAAATAGGGATTAAAAATGCTTTAAATATAAGTAAAAAGATAACCAAAGGATATAAGGGCAAAATTTTTGTCTTATATTTAAGTTTTACGGGCTGGGTAATCCTAGCAATAGTTTCTCTTGGCATAGGATTCTTGTGGTTGATACCCTATTGGCAGATTTCCTATGCAAATCTTTATGATGAATTGAAGAATGAAAGCATTGAAAAATTTGTTTGCACATTTGAAGAATATACTAAAACAAGTTAGATTTCTCTTAATATTTTTCTCTTGACAATAGCAATTAATAGTGCCAAAATATAAAGAAAACTTGGCAGGAAGTATATAACCTTTAGTTATACTTTCTGACTAGTATAAAAAAATGTTAAAAAGACGATGAGAGGAAATAGTACAGTTCCTGACCCGTTTTAGAGAGTTGCCGGTTGGTGAAAGGCAGTAATGGGATAGGCTTGGAACTCTTCCTCGAGTAGCCGACCGAAATCGTAAGATAGTAGGCTCGGACGGAGTTTCTACCGTTAAAAGGAAGATAGAGAAGACGGCTATTTTTGTCGTCAACTTGAGTGGTACCGCGAACTAACCCTTCGTCTCAATCAGAGATGAAGGGTTTATTTATATTTAAGGAGGAATTGACAATGCGCAGATTATATGTTTTTGATACTACCCTCAGAGATGGGGAACAATCCTTGGGGATCACCTTAAATGTAAAAGAAAAATTAGAGATTGGCCACCAGTTAGTGAAGCTCGGAGTTGATATTATTGAAGCAGGTTTTCCAGCTTCTTCGCCAGGAGACATGGAATCAGTCCGGACGATTGCTAAGGAAATGAAAGGCGTCATTATTGCCGGGTTGACAAGAGCGGTAGAGCAGGATATAGACATTTGTGCCGAAGCCTTACGTCAAGCAGAATATCCTAGAATCCATACGGGCATAGGGGTTTCGCCGCTACACATGGAAAAGAAATTGAGGCTTACCCCGGACCAAGTCGTAGAGCGGGCGACTTCTGCCGTTAAGTATGCTAAAAAATATGTAAGCGATGTTGAGTTTTACGCTGAAGATGCTTTTCGCAGTGACCCAACGTTCTTGGTCAGGGTGATTGAGGAAGTTATCAATGCTGGAGCAACAGTCGTTAATATCCCGGATACCGTTGGCTATGCTAACCCGTGGGAATATGGAGAATTAATTAGCTTCGTTATTAAGAACGTTAAAAATATTGATAAGGCGATCGTCAGTGTGCACTGCCATAACGATTTGGGAATGGCAACGGCAAATTCTCTTGCAGGCATTATGGCCGGAGCCGGCCAGCTGGAAGGAACCATCAACGGTATTGGAGAACGTGCTGGTAATACTTCCCTAGAAGAGGTAATTATGTCGATTTACACCCGAGGTGTCGGATACGGAGTAGAGAACAAAATTAATATTCGTGAGATATCTGCCACCAGCAGACTCGTTTCCCGAATAACTGGAGTGACAGTCCCGGACCATAAGGCGATAGTCGGAGCCAATGCTTTCAATCATGCCTCAGGCATTCACCAAGACGGGGTCCTAAAAGATAGAGAAACCTATGAGATAATTAAACCAGAGACCATCGGCGTTCCTCAAAATTTAATCAGCCTTACGGCAAGATCTGGAAGACATGCTCTCCAACATTGCCTAGAGGAATTAGGGTATAAAGTAGAAGGAGCTCAGCTTGAGGATGTTTATCAAAGGTTCTTACAGTTGGCCGATCTGAAGAAAGAGGTGTTTGATCAGGATCTCTATGTTTTGATGGGAGATACGGAAAGTATCGCCAATAATATTCTACTGCAGAGCATGTCTTTTGCGACGAATGGTGTTGAGATGGCTTCAGCTACCGTAACCCTTGAAATAGAAGGAAAGATGATCACAGATACCGCTCCAGGCAATGGTCCGGTGAATGCCTTGTTTAACACTATTGACAGGATAACAGGAAATATCGCAACGCTTGAAGATTATACCTTGAAGTCTGTGACTCGGAGTAGTGAGGCTCTGGGAGAGGCTACTGTCAAGTTGCGCTATGAGGATGGTCGGCTTGTAGTTGGCAAAGGATTCTCGACAGATGTTATTGAAGCCAGCGCCAAAGCTTATATTAATGCTTTGGCGAAGTAGCTTGCCGATATAGTCCTTACAGTGTCGTATAATAGATTGCTTTTTCAATTTTAAGTTGCTACAGACAATTCAAGAGGATATAATATCCAATAAGGTTTGTGCAAAATAATTCAAACATGGAGGATTGACTTAATATGGAAAGAATCTTCAACTTCAATGCTGGTCCAGCCACACTTCCGTTGGTGGTTTTAGAAGAAGCGCAGAGAGAACTGCTTAACTTTAAAGGTACTGGTATGTCCGTGATGGAAAATAGCCACCGCACCAAAGAATACGAGGCCATTAATTCCGAGGCTGAAGCTCTGGTTAAGGAATTGCTAGGTGTACCGGAAAACTATCGGGTTTTGTTCCTCCAAGGCGGAGCGAGCACCCAATTTGCCGCAGTACCCATGAATTTGGTCCCCGCCGACAGTCATGCCGACTATATCCTCACCGGAGCTTGGGCGGAAAAAGCTCAGAAGGAAGCGGCAAAATTCGTTAAGACGAACATCATTGCCAGTACTAAGGAGGAAAACTACACTCGAATTCCCAGAATCGATGAAATCAAGGTGAGTGACGGTCCTTCGTATGTACATCTTTGCTCTAATAACACCATCTTTGGTACTCAATGGCAGTCTTTTCCGGACTTAGGGGACGTTCCGTTGGTTGCCGACATGTCGAGTGATCTCATGTCACGCCGCTTTGACGTTTCCAAATTTGCCTTGATCTATGCCGGAGCACAGAAGAACCTTGGCCCGGCCGGGGTAACCGTGGTCATTATTCGTAAGGACTTATTGGAGGGTATTCCATCCAATATCCCCACAATGCTACGCTATGATATTCATGCTAAAAACGACTCCTTATACAACACCCCACCTAGCTTTACGGTTTATATGGTGAATCTGGTCCTGCGCTGGCTTAAAAACAATGGCGGGTTGGCCGCAGCGGAAAAACGCAACGCTGAGAAAGCTGCCGTTATTTACGACACCATTGACAACAGTGGGGGCTATTATCGAGGCCATGCCCTCAAAGACAGTCGCTCGTTGATGAATATCACGTTCCGCTTACCTAATGAGGAGTTGGAGAAGAAATTCGCAGTTGAGGCCACAGCCCAGGGGATGATCGGTTTAAAAGGTCACCGTTCAGTGGGCGGTCTCCGGGCATCCGTCTATAATGCCATGAGCATTGAAGGCTGTACGGCTTTAGCTGAATTCATGAAAGCTTTTCAAAGCAACAACGGGTAGGAGCACGATGCATCGTGTCCTGACTTTGGTCGGCAAGCCCACCAAAATTCACTAAAAAGAGGGCAGTCGAACCGGAATTGGCGGTTGGGCGGCCCTCTTTTTAATGAACTTACTTCGCTTTATTGAAGATTCGTTTGGGTCGGTGAATTGTTAGTAGCTTTAAATGAGGAAGCTTTTTGTCTCAGCTTGCTCATTGGCTTGTGCCCTTTGCTGCTAAGAAAGTTTTGCACTCGTGTAGAGATATTAGCCTTCGCTGTTGTGGCTTGGTCAGCAGTAAGTTTACCGGCTTGAACTGCCTCGTCGATCTTGGTTGATGCTTCACTCTGTAAGTCCGTCGTCAATGTTGTAGTGGCAATACTTTTTTCGGCCGCTATCTCATTGATACTTTTACCGGATCTTAATTCAGTGGTTAAATCGGTAAGTGGCATGCTTAGGTCTTTAACAACAATGTCCATAAAGGGCTTTGACCCACCGAAGCCTATTCCCCCTTTGCGGTCGATATCGGTATTCTTCAGAGGCCCTAGCCCTTTCCGGCTCAGCAGAGCTTGCACTCGTGTAGAGATATTAGCCTTCACTGTTGTGGCTTGGTCAGCAGTGAGTTTGCCAGCTTGAACGGCCTCGTCGATCTTGATCGACGCTGCGCTCTGTAAGTCCGTCGTTAACGTCACCGTGTCAACTTTTTTATCGGTTGCTATGTCATTGATACTTTTACCGGATTTTAATTCAGTGGTTAAATCAGTAAGTGTCAGGCCCAGGTCTTTAGCAACGATGGTCATGTCCATAAAGCCCCGTGAGCCGATTTTATCGCTCCCTCCTTTGGCTAAGAAACCCGATTTGTTAAAAGAATGACTGCCATTTGAATACGTTGCTGCACCAGCCAGACCGACAGTAACCACTAGTGACACCAAAGATATTACCCCAACAATGGCCGTTTTAGAGATTTTTTTCATACGCATCTCCTTTCTATTAATGGTAGTATATACCACGACAAGCCCAGTATAATCCTAATGATGGATCAATATGTGACTAAAACATTAAGATTATATTAAGATTTTGAACGCTGCCAACGGGTCCATATATACCTAGAGCAATAATTTAAGCAAAGTAAAATTTTACAATATTTTTATCTGAAAAAAGCAAAATCAGCAGAGACGTAATTACTGGTTGGGCTATCCCCCCCTTGTTTTTTTACCTTGATTAAGCTAGAGTTGAATAAGCTTAATTGCGGCAAAGATGTGAGAGTGTTAGGAGGTAATATGAATGGTGCAAAACATTGGTTTTATTGGCGCAGGGAATCTGGCTGAAGCAGTTATTAAAGGTTTAACTGCAGGGCCTGAGAAGCCTCGTATTATGGCTACAGATCTATCCAAGGAACGTTTGAACTTACTTGAAGCACAATATGGTGTAATCACCGGAGAGTTAGCGCAAGTTGCCGAAGCGTCTGATGTTATCATTATGGCGGTAAAACCGAAGGATGCGGCCGCAGTTGTGAAGTCCTTAGCCGCATTTTCTATGCAGGGTAAATTAGTCATTAGCGTAGCTGCAGGTATTCCTTTGGCGATGTTGGAGAAAGGTTTGCCAGGAGTCGCGTTCGTGCGAGTCATGCCGAACACCTCTTGTGCAGTACTGCTGTCCATGACTGGTATGGTACAAGGCAGCCTGGCCACGGATCAGGATAAAGCTGCAGCGGAAAGCATTTTTAGCCAAGTTGGCCAGGTTTTGTGGATAACCGAAGATAAGATAAATGCCGTGACGGCAATCAGCGGTAGTGGGCCGGCCTACTATTATCTCTTTACTGAGTGCCTGGCAGCTGCTGGAGTGGACCTTGGTTTGACACTAGAGGAAGCAGAAATATTGGCTAGGGGAACCTTTGCCGGAGCAGGCCAAATGCTCGTCCGTAGTGGTAAGACTCCAGATCGTTTAAGGGCCGATGTGACCTCACCTAACGGTACCACTTACGCCGCCTTACAGCAATTTGGCGAGGCTAACTTACGGGATATCGTGTTAAAGGCGGCTGGGGCAGCAGCAGAGAAGGCCGCGGAGATGGAAAGAGAATTCGGAGCATGACAGGCCTAACTTGAAAGCTCAGGTTTGGATGAATCTATACAAATTTAAAATAAGTAGGCATGCCCTTGACAACTTTGACATTGCCCGGGGCATGCTTTTACTTTGTGTTTCTTCACTTCTAACTCGACTTATCTATTTTCCAGTCCACATGTCGGTTACATAATTAGTGAAATAGCTATATGGAAGATAGAAGTAACCTTTATCTCCCCAACTATCGCCCCACGAATTTCGACAAATCACTGCGCCCTGGCCTTTAATCTTCGCATCATCCTTGTAACCTACAGCTAAAACGGCGTGGCCCCCCAAGAATTGCTCTCCGCGCTTTGGAAGGGGCACAATTCCAGTCCGAGCTACTTGGTTAGATTCAAAGCTCTCGTATACCGCGATGCCGATAACTACCGGATAGCCTTCTGCTAAGGCTGTTTTCAATAAGGCTAAGTTGGTTACCCTATGGTACTCGCTTATTAAAAATTTTGAAGCATCTGTGGTAGCCTCTACGGGTGGTGTTTGAGTAAACATTGCAATATCGTAAGGCCAATCAGCCTCTGGAGCACAACCCATCTTTTGGAGGACTTTCATGCCGTCGCGGATATAAGCTCCGGCATCTTCATTTACTGTGCCTTCTAGATTGCGTTCTTGCCAGTAGAGCCACAAACGGCTTAGAAGGGTAAGCTTTCCAGATAGGTTTTCCCAGTATTCACGTAGACCACTAGCGATGGCATTGGCTGTGCAGCTTCCCAACTCACCTTGGTCAACCACTTGTGAGCAGCCGGACCTGAGGTCCACATTCTTTGGTAGAACGGTTGTAGTTTTAAACTGGGTGGATTTAAAAACTCTGTCACGGAGGTCTTCAATGTCTGGTTTTAGTTTGTAGACTCTTTTCACCATATTTTCTCGCTCCTGTCATTTGTCCTGTGTGCCAAGAGATCAAATGGAGTTTACGTTTGTCGAATTATTGTACGCACGGTTGTCCCATTTGGTGAGAAGTAGGTGGGGAATTATGTGAATAAGTAAGCCTCGTCATGTGTATTTACAGGGCTGTGAGGAGAGAAATACATAATACATAAGCTATCTGGGTTTACTTGTACTAGGATTTTTCTTTATACTAGAAGAAAGAACATCTGTGCCAATTATCACACGGATTGACGAATGATTAATGCAAGGGTGCGCGCAGAGGAGACCGATGCGCGCACCTTGAAGTGCTTCTGGAGTGAGGGAAAGATGCTTGGAATGAGACGCTTGACTATTCAGGTTAAGCTTGCTTTTGAGGGAGGACATGTAAATGGTTGAGGGAATGAAGTTGCCAGCGGTGCTGGATATTCTGAGTGATAACATTATTAAGCACGGTAATCCACTGGCCTTAAAGGGTGCACAGGTTGCCGGCTGGGCTAAAGGACTTAACTTGCCGGTCACAGGGGATTTGCTTTTTTATACAGGTGGGGAATATCAGTTGCTCCCCTTTATCGATTCTCTGATTAAAACGATAACCCTTATCGATACAGGCGGCAAAGCCTTTTCTATGATGATGGGCGTACGCAAAGTGATTAATAAGACCGGGATCAATGCGGAAAAGATCTATGCCTCGGTACTGGCTAAGGATAAGGACCGCTACAATTCAATCTGTCTCAAGGCTGCGAAGGTGCTCCAAGGGCTGGGGTATGAGTTCTGTTATTCGGGAAACGAGGAATTATACAGCGGTGCTTTGCTCTATGAACTCGGGTATATAGAAGATATGAAGGATTATGTCCAAGGCGTGGCAGAGGTGATCAAAAAGAGTGGTGCCAAAACCATTGTCTGCCTCTCACCTCATGCGGCAGAAGTTTTCAAGTTTGTCTATCCTAAAATGGTTGAGGGCTTTGACTTGGAAATTCGTACCTTTGTTGATCTCGTCTGGGAACGACGAGATAGACTGGCCAAAAACTTAACTCCTGGGGCGGTAGTCATCCATGATTCTTGCCGTTTGGCCCGTGAGTTGGGAATTCACCAAGAACTGAGAGATATTCTGGAAAGCGTTGGGGCAGAGGTCAAAGAGGCACCGCAGAACCGAGAGTGGACGAGCTGTTGTGGCGGGCCGATTAAAATGTTGTTTCCCGAGTTATCGCATGTCATTGGAGCACGCCGGGTGGATGAGTTAAAGGAAAGTGGAACGGATCACATTTTGACGTCCTGTCCCTATTGTCTATCCGCCTTAGAGGGTGGCAAAGCTAAGGGCGATTCAGCGATAATCGAAGATTTAATCGAATTCCTATACAGGGGGGTTAAAGAATGACCATCGATTTAAAAAAGGACTTTGTCACATATGCCAAGTCTCTCAATAAAGCTTGCGAAGACACTAACATCCAAACGGCGATCACCAGGGCGGTAAGCTCGTACCGCAGTACGGTTGCCGAAACGTTGGAGCGTTTTCCACACACTCCCGCCTTGGCCTTAGAAGTTCAGGAGATCAAACGCCAGTCTATAGCTAATCTAGACGGACTCTTGGAACAGGCAATGGCTTCTGTAGAACGTAACAAAGGAAAAGCTTTTTATGCCAAGGACCATCAGACTGCCTTGGAACTTGCACTTAGTATTATCGGCACGGGTAAAACTGTGGTTAAAGGGAAAAGTATGTTGGGGGAAGAACTCCATCTGCGTGAATACCTAGAGGAAAAGGGGAACGAGGTCTGGGAGACCGATTTGGGAGAGTTCATTCTTCAACTGCGGAAGGAACGCCCTATGCACATTCTCTCTCCATCAATTCATGTGCCTCGTGAACAGGTGGCGGAAGTTTTTAGCAAGTTTTTTGGGAAAGAAGTGCCGCCTGACATTGCCGAAGAAGTGAAACTCGTGAGGGAGTTCATGCGGGAGAAGTACTTTACGGCCGATGTAGGGATCAGCGGAGCCAACGTGGTGGCGGCGGATACGGGTGCTATGGTTATAATCGAAAATGAGGGGAATGTGCGACTGGCTACCGGTGCACCTCCTGTCCATATCGTGATGGTGGGGATCGAGAAATTGGTACCAACGTTCCAGGATGCTATGAAGGTGGCTGAGGTTACTTGGCGCTATGCTCAGTATGGCGTACCGGGCTATGTTAATATTGTCAGCGGTCCGAGTAAAACGGGTGACATCGAGAAAGTGACAACTTATGGGGCACACGGTCCCAAGGAATTCTATGTAATTTTCGTGGACAGTGGTCGCAGTGATATGGCCAAGGAGGAAAAGTTTAGCCAGGCCTTGCATTGTTTGCGTTGCGGTGGTTGTATGTATGAGTGCCCTGTGTTTCAGGTGACAGCGGGTCATTTTGGACATATCTATATGGGCGGAATTGGTACAATTTGGACGGCCTTTGTGGCTGGGGGCATGGAAAAGGCGGCGCCATTGCTTCATTCCTGCCTGCGCTGTGGTCGATGTGTAGAACGGTGTCCGATGAGCATCGAGGTTCCCGCAATGGTGGGAGAGTTGCGCAGACGGATTATTTATGGTGATAAAGAACAAGACTAGAGGTTGACCATGGGAAGGGAAGACCTTTAGTCACACTTAAGAAAGCATTGCAATTTTTAAGTATAAATAATATAATATTAAAAAGACTCAGGTAACTAAAGCAACGAAGCTTTCCAGAGATTATTAATCTTTGGAAAGCTTTTTTAACATCATTTTAACTGCCTATATAAAAAGCAAATTTTCAGCAGTTTTTTCGGATATACTTAGGTAAGAATCCTACATAATCGAATTTACCAAGAGGATGGAGTTGCAAATCGTTGAGTTCACAATACAGAGGGGTTCTTCAACAAATCGTGGTATTGCTGGCTGCCCTAGTAGGGGCTCTACTGATCGGCGCAGTCTTTCTGCTTTTAGCCAAGTCGGACCCGATAAAGGCTTATGGAGTGATGTTTGCAGGACCGGTCAGTGATAAATTCGGAATTACAGAGACTCTAGTACGGGCTATTCCCCTGCTCTTGGTGGGATTAGGTATCGTTATCTCCTTTCGCAGTGGAATTATTAACATTGGCGCCGAGGGCCAGATTTTGGCTGGAGCTATAGGGGCTGCTTACGTAGCCACATCGCTACCAGATATGCCAGCATTTTTACTACTCCCCTTGGTATTTCTGGCTGGTGGAATGAGTGGCGCCGTATGGGGAGGAATAGCTGGTTGGTTAAAGGCGCGTCTCGCAGTCAATGAGATACTTAGTACTGTGATGCTCAACCAGATTGCCTTTCAGTTATATCAGTTTCTCTTACGGGGACCATTAATCGACTCAAAAGAAGCATCTTACGGTTCGGGTGTGCCACAGACAGCCGTGATCCCTGAACAGATCTGGCTCAGTCGACTTGTCCCGGGAACGAGGCTCCATTCAGGCTTGATTTTTGCACTCGTGATTGCTGTTTTGGTTTATGTGTTTTTATGGCGTACCAGCACCGGATATCGTATGAGGGCAGTCGGCGCAGGGCCGGAGGCCGCCCGCTACGCTGGTATTAATGTGCAATGGTACTTGGTTTTAGCCATGGCCCTCGCCGGAGGAATGGCTGGATTGGCAGGTGCGGTTGAGGTAACGGGGGTTCACCACCGCGCCATAGAGGGGATATCTGCAGGATACGGGTTTAGTGGTATCGTTGCAGCCCTTTTCGGTCGCCTGCATCCATTGGGTACGATTCCGGCTTCGATCTTGTTCGGTGCCCTGCTTTTGGGAGCCGATATGATGCAACGAGCGGTAAACATCCCTGCGGCCATGGTGATGGTGATCCAGGGACTGGTCGTTCTGTTTGTGGTATCCAGTGATTACTTCTTAAAGGACTCAAGCGCGTTAACCCGCTTAAAGTTCAAGCTATTTGGACAAAAAGTGGATGAGGAAGGTGGCAGGTAATAATGGAAGGTGTCATGAATTCCGCAATTATTATAAGTATACTAGCCACCGGAATCCGTTCGGCCACACCGTATCTTTTAGCAGCCCTAGGGGAAATGTTTACCCAACGCTCAGGGGTTTACAATCTAGGCGTGGAAGGAATCATGATGATGGGTGCCTTTGTGGGATTTTTTGCTACACTGCACTCGGGAAGTCCCCTCTTAGGCATAGTTGCAAGCCTTGCTATAGGTGGGGGGATGGGCTTGTTGATGGCTTTGGTCAGCGTGACCTTTAAGGCTGAACAAGGCATTAGTGGTATCGGCCTTTATATGTTCGGTTGGGGTCTGTCTGGTTTGCTTTACCGCCTGTACGTGGGAGGAATTACCTCCATCAATGGCTTACAACTAGTAAAAATTCCTCTGCTTAGCAAGATCCCCTTCTTGGGATCAATACTTTTTGACCAAAATGTATTAGTCTATACAGCGTTAGTTCTGGTACCGGTGTCAGGCTTTATACTTAATAAGACGAGTTGGGGTCTTAATGTGCGGGCAGTGGGCAACAAACCTGAGGCGGCTGATACTCTGGGGGTTAGTGTAGAACGCATCAGGTACCAATGCTTAATTGTAGGTGGTATGCTAGCTGGCCTAGCAGGGGCCTTCTTAACCATAGGTCAGGCCAATATGTATGCGGATAATATTACAGCCGGACGGGGCTTTATCGCCATTGCTTTGGTTTACTTCGGACGCTGGAACCCTTGGGGTATTCTCTTAGGTTCTCTTTTGTTCAGTATGGCGGATTCCTTTCAGAGCATGGTGCAGGTGTTGGGAATTAATTTTCCTTATGAGCTGGCCGTTATTTTGCCCTACGTGGTAACCATCATTGCCTTGGCAATTTCCTTTGGTCGCGTCTGGGCCCCAGCAGCACTGGGTAAACCCTTCCAGCGCGGAACCAGGGGTTAATATAGCGATGTTCGATATTCGGTGTTCGATGTTCGATAATTGATTTTCGAACTAGAACCACGAACGAAACTCGAATCGCGGTTGGTTTTCCAATATAGAAATTGAAGGAGGTAAAGAATTTGAAAAAAGTACTAGCTCTAATGTTGGCAGTCCTGACTCTGTTAGCCTTTACCGGCTGTGGCACCAACACTGAGACCAAAAAGACTGCTGAGACGGCCCCTCAGACCAAGGTGGAAAAAATTCGTATCGCTCTTGTGCTTCCGGCTACTGTTGATGATTTGGCTTGGGGCCAGTCCATGGTGGAAGGCTTAAAAGCAGTTCAGAAAACTATGGGCGCAGACAAAGTAGAAGTTGCAACCAGCGAAAAGCTCGGTAGCCCTGTGGACGCAGGGGCAGCAATACGTCAGTACGCAACCCAGGGGTATGATATCATCATTGCTCACGGTTCCCAGTACCAAAGTGTCTTAATGGATATAGCTAAAGATTTTCCTAAAACAACCTTTGCCTACGGTAGTGGTTTCACCACGGCAGCAAATATTTTTGCCTACGATCCACAAGCCCAAGAAGGCGGCTATCTATTAGGTATGTTAGCAGCCATGACGACTAAGACGGGTACCGTAGGAATTGTCGGACCCATGGAATCCGGTGATGCTGTAACGTACAACTCAGGTGTACAACAGGGCGTTGCCAAGGGTAAAGCTGATGTTAAAACACGTATTGCCTATACGGGCTCCTTTAATGATATTGTAGGGGCTGGCAATTTAGCTAAAACTGAAATGAGTGCTGGCGCTGACATTCTTACCGGTTCTTCTCAGCAGGCTGTAGGCGCTATGAGAGCAGTTGCCGAAACTAAGGTCAACTACTGGCTCTCCACGGATATGGACCAAAGCAGTGCTGCTCCAGATACTGTCTTAGCAGCTCAAGCGTATAATTGGGAAAAGGTAGTAACCAAAATAATCAATTTGAGAAAACAAGGAACCCTTGGCGGACAGCACCTTATCTTAAACTTTGCTGATGGAACTATTGAGTTGAAATTCAATCCGAAATTGGCTGACAAAATTCCTGCGGAAGCTAAAGCTGCTGTAGAACAGGCGAAGCAGGACATCATTAGTGGCAAATTGAAGGTGGAAGTACTTAAGAAATAATGGTGAGTATACATGGTTGAAAAGATCAAGAATATGGAAATGCGTGGAATTACCAAACGTTTTCCTGGTGTACTAAGCAACAATAATGTAAACATCCACATAGATGCAGGTGAGGTACTGGCTATTCTGGGTGAAAACGGAGCAGGTAAAACCACTCTGATGAATATCCTTTATGGCCTTTATCAACCCGATGCGGGTAATATCTCGCTCAATGGTAAATCGGTAAGGATCAACTCTCCCAGTGAGGCTATTCAACTCGGTATCGGTATGGTACACCAACATTTTATGCTGGTTCCCACCCTTACCGTCTGTGAAAATGTCATTTTAGGCCTATCCAAGACGTTCTTGGTGGACTTGAAAACGGCCACAAAACGAATCAAGGAGATCACGGATAAGTATGGTTTGGCCATTAATCCCCAGGCCTATGTCTGGCAGTTGAGTGTCGGAGAACAACAGCGCGTAGAAATTGTCAAAGCACTTTATCGAGGAGCTAATCTGCTGATTCTTGATGAACCAACAGCGGTGCTCACTCCCCAAGAAGCCAACGAGTTAATTCTGTTGCTGAAGAACATGTCCGCTCAGGGAAACTCGATTATCTTGATTAGCCATAAATTACATGAAGTCATGGCGGTGAGTGATAGAGTGACCGTCCTCAGGGACGGTGAGGTATGCGCAGATGTTAATACTCGGGAAACTTCGCAGGAAGCACTGGCCAAGCTGATGGTGGGAAGGGACATGGCTCCCTGCCAAAGGGACGGCAAGTTCTTCCCGGGTAAGCCTGTTTTGGAATTGCAAGATGTTTTCGCCAAAGGGGATATGGGAACAGATGCTTTAGCTGGAGTTTCTCTCGCGATCAGAGAAGGGGAGATCTTAGGAATTGCCGGGGTTTCCGGCAACGGACAAAAAGAACTTGCCGAGGTGATCGCTGGGCTGAGAAAAGTAAGTAAAGGGAAAATAGTTTTAAACGGCAAAGACAGCACAAAAATGTCACCGGCTAAAATAATTGAGCAGGGGCTGGGTTACATCCCGGAGGACAGGCTTCATGTGGGGACCATTCCTTCCTTTAGTATCTGGGAAAACCTTATTCTCAAGGATCATAACAAGTCTCCCTTTGCCAAGCACTCACTACTCCAAAATCGGGTGATTATAGCTCATAGTTCGTCCTTGGTGGAGAAGTATGGTATAAAGACGCCCAACTTAGAAACCCCCACAGGTAGGCTATCTGGTGGTAACATCCAGCGGGTCATTCTGGCTAGGGAGATAACGCGTAGTCCCGTAGTGCTGGTGGCGGCTTATCCTACCCGGGGAGTTGACATCGGGGCAACAGAGTATCTGCATACCAAACTCTTGGAGGCTCGTGGCAACGGGATTGGGGTGGTGTTGATCTCCGAGGATCTCGAAGAACTAACAAGTATCTCTGATCGCATAGCAGTGCTTTACGAAGGGAAGATCATGAAGGTTATGCCGGTTGAGGAAACAGATGAACGTGTCTTGGGTCTTTTGATGGCAGGTATTGTCGAGTAGTCTTGCTCACGTTGCGATCCCCTTGAGTGTACCTCTTCCGGACGCAGAGACTACTTGAACAATCGAATAAAAGCTACTATAATTTAATAAATAGTTTACAAGAGACTGCAATATAGCCTATGTTTTTTGTGAATATTAGACTGTCAAGTCAGGAAGAAGGGATGAAAACTGCATATTAAAAGTGGGAGAATCTCAAACTAGACTATAAATATAGATGGAGGAAAGAATATGAAAAAAATTAACAAATTCGGTGTTCTGGCATTGGTCTTCGCTATGATTCTGTCGGTGTTACTAAGCGGGTGCTCCCAAACAAGCAAGCCGTCTACGGACGACCAAGCAAGCAAGCCGTCCACGGAAGCAAAAATTAAAGTGGCCTTTGTTTACGTAGGGCCAGTAGGTGACTTTGGCTATACTTATGCTCAGGATCAGGGCAGAAAATTCCTCGCAGCTAATATGAAAAACGTTGAAACAACGTTTGTTGAAAACGTTCCCGAGACTGCAGACGCTGAACGTGTTTTCACGGATCTTGCTCAGAAGGGCAACGATATCGTTATTGGTACCAGCTATGGTTACATGGATTACATGGTCAATGTGTCCAAGAAATTCCCAAAGGTCGTCTTTGAACATTGCAGTGGTTACAAGACCACCGACAATTTAGGCACCTATTTCAATCGCGACTATCAAGCCCGTTATCTGACCGGTATGGTGGCAGGCAAATACACCAAGACCAATGTTATTGGATTCCTCGCGCCGTTTGGTACGCCTGAAGTTATCCGGAATATCGATGCGTTAACTCTTGGTGCCCAATCGGTTAATCCTAACGTCCAAGTCAAGGTTGTTTGGACGAATTCCTGGAATGATCCAGCAACGGAGAAAACAGCTGCCAACAGTCTGATTGACGCAGGCGCAGATATGCTTGCGATGCATGTTGACTCACCAACGTTTGCTCAGACAGCACAGGATAGGGGTGTGCTTGCCGTTGGACACGATTCCGATATGTCAAAATTTGCACCTAATTCTATCCTAGTTGGAGATGTATCCAACTGGGGTCCATATTTCGTGGATGTGGTCAAGCAGGTTATGAACAAAACTTGGAAACCCGTACAATACTTTGGCGGAATTAAAGACGGCGGAGTTATTGATATAACGCCTTTCAGTGCCAAAGTTGATAAAGACTTCCAAGCAATCGTCCTTGCCAAAAAACAAGATATTGTGGCTGGTAAATTCGATCCCTTCTCAGGACCGGTCTATGATCAGAGTAGTACCCTGAAGGTTAAAGAAGGCGATAAAGCCACTGATGAGATGCTCCTGTCCATTAATTGGTTTGTTAAAGGCGTCTCGGGAACAATTCCCAAATCTTAACCAAGTTAAAATAAAAGAATAATGTTACCCACAAACCGGCGAGACTCTCGCCGGTTTGTGGTAACCTTTGAAAGGGTGAGGTCAATGGGAAATACGCCGATGGTGGAAATGCGGAAAATCATCAAAGAATTTCCGGGCATCCTGGCCAATGATCAGGTTTCGTTTGACGTTAACTCTGGCGAAATTCACGCTTTGTTGGGTGAAAACGGGGCGGGTAAAAGCACGCTGATGAGCGTGCTCACAGGTCTCTATCGACCTGACGGGGGTGAGATCTACATTGAAGGTAAAAAAACTGACTTTTCGTCACCTAAGGATGCTGTCAACAACGGCATTGGCATGGTGCACCAGCATTTCAAGCTTGTTCAACCATTTACGGTGGCGGAAAACGTCATGCTTAGTATCAAGGACCTGAAACAGATTTATACTCTCAAAGAGATTGAACAGCAAATAATTAAGCAATCAGAAGCTTTCGGACTTTCTATTAATCCCAAGGCGAAAATTTGGCAACTCTCAGTCGGTGAACAACAGCGGGTGGAAATCATTAAATTGCTCCTGCTAGGGGCCAAAGTTTTGATACTCGATGAACCGACCGCTGTCCTAACGCCTCAGGAAGCAAATGCTCTCTATGAGACGCTTTTGAAGATGACAGCAAGCGGGAAATCGGTGATTCTTATTTCTCATAAAATGAACGAGGTTATGAAAAATACAAATCGTATAACTGTTCTGCGGGACGGTAAATCCATCGGTACTGTTGATACCCAAAAAACGAATGAAAAAGAGCTTGCCAAAATGATGGTGGGCAGAAATATCAGTGATCAATTGGAAAAGAAGTCCTACCGAAAGACAGAAAAAGTCATGTCCTTGGATAATGTATCGGCGTTGGGCGACAGTGGTTTGCTAAAATTGAAAAATATTTCGATTGATATATATGCTGGAGAAATTTTTGGCGTTGCAGGCGTCGACGGAAACGGCCAGAAGGAGCTTGCGGAAGCGGTGGCTGGCCTACGCTCTGTCAGGACAGGAAAACTTTCCTTTTACGGAAAGGACTGCACAAAATCCGGCCGTAAAAAGCGAATGAACCTCGGCATTAGCTATGTGCCGGAGGATCGTATGACAACCGGGCTGGCACCAGACCTTAATGCCTATGAAAATATGGCGCTTAATAGTTATCGCAAGTATCCTGGCCCCTTCATACGCTGGGATAAAGTTAGACATGACACCGATCGATTGATTCAGGCGTTTGATGTCAGGTTAGCAAGCCCGACTAACCCTGTTAAAATGATGTCTGGCGGAAACATCCAGAAGCTATTGCTGGCGCGTGAAATAGATTCCGATCCAAAGTTAATAATTGCGGTCTATCCGATGCGCGGTCTTGATATCGGGGCGACCGATTATGTCAAACGACTACTCATAGAGCAGAGCGAAAAGGGTAAGGCAGTGCTCCTTATTTCAGAGGATCTGGAAGACCTTCTTTCCATGGCGGATCGTATCATTGTAATGCACGGGGGTGAAATCATGGGCATTGTCAATCCGAGCGAAACAACGCGTGAAGAAATTGGCCTGATGATGGCCGGCAAAAGAAAGGTAGATCTTCATGAAGCTTAAATCGTTGGGAAGTTGGGAAATTAAAAAAACGAATACCAGTTCTGCCCTCAAGAAGTTCGGCATCTCCGTGACTTCCATTGTACTAGGTCTACTCTTTGCAGGACTTTTTGTATTGATTACTGGAAAAGACCCGTTGCAGCTTTACAGTGAGATTTTTCAATCCTCTATTGGCTCAATCTATGGCCTCAGCGAAACACTTGTAGAAATGATTCCTCTGGCACTTTGCTCACTTGGGGTTTCACTGGCCTTTCGCATGCAATTATGGAACATCGGGGCGGAAGGCCAATTTTGTATGGGCGCTTTTGGGGCAACCTATTTCGCTCTGTTTTTTTCGGACCTTCCAAGGCTAATCATGCTTCCGCTTATGTTAATTGCAGGCTTCATTTGTGGTGGACTATGGGCCCTAATTCCAGCTATACCGAAGGCGTTCTGGAATGTTAACGAAACTATCAGCTCTCTGTTGCTGAACTATGTGGCCTATTTTTGGATGGCCTATCTTGTTTACGGTCCTTGGAAAGATCCTAAAGGAAATAATTTCCCTCTCACAAAAACGTTTTCCGAGAGCGCGACCATCCCTGTTTTCGGCAACACCCGTATCAGCTACGCCATCTTTCTCGTGCTAATCATTGCTGTATCGATGTTCATTCTGATCAAATATTCCAAGTGGGGGTATGAGATCTCCGTCAGTGGCTCTAGCCGTAAGGCTGCCAACTATGCCGGAATGAGCTATGTCAAAAATGTTTTATTGGTCATGTTTCTAAGTGGGGCCATATCAGGAATTGCTGGAATGGCCGAGGTTTCAGGCGTGCTTCACCGCTTACAGCAAACGATTTCTCCTGGCTATGGCTACACAGCCATACTCATCGCCCTGCTTGCGCGGCTAAATCCCTTTAATATTCTGCTAGTATCCTTTCTGATGGGCGGGCTACTGGTGGGAGGCTTCAGTCTGCAGACCTCTGGTTTTCCATCGAGTATGGTTTCCATGTTTCAGGGTTCGATTCTGTTTTTCGTGCTGGCTGGCGAAATCTTTAACAACTACCGTTTGGTAAGAAAGAAGGCATGACGGTATGGATTTAAACTATATAATCGCCATCCTGGCGGCTGGAGTCGTTGCAGGTACTCCGATCTTATATGCTTCTTTGGGTGAAGTCATCACCGAGCGTGCTGGCATCCTGAATTTAGGTGTTGAAGGCATGATGCTTGTGGGGGCTGTGAGCGCTTTTTACGTTGGCACCTTTACGGAAAACAAATGGCTGGGCCTGTTGGTTGCTTTGATTGCAGGTGGACTAATGGCGCTAATTCATGCGGTCATCACCATCAATTTTCGGGCGAGCCAGGTGGCAAGCGGACTTGCGCTGACTATTTTCGGTACGGGCTTGTCTGCCTACCTTGGACGTGGCCTGGTGGGAATTCCACCTACTTCGACCTTTAAGGCAGTTGCCGTCCCGGGGCTATCCCAAATTCCAGTCCTCGGTAAAATATTTTTTAATCAGGATATTATGGTTTACCTGAGCGTAATTTTAGTTGTCATACTTTGGTTTGTCTTTTACAAAACAAAGGCAGGGCTTCTGCTTAGGGCAGTGGGTGAAAATCCGTCGGCAGTAGACGCTCTGGGACACAACATTTTCTTCATCCGCTATGCTGCTGTTATTATCGGAGGTATGCTCGCTGGTGCGGGTGGTGCCTATCTATCGCTAGCCTATTCTCCCTCCTGGATTGAAAACATGTCGGCCGGGCGGGGTTGGATCGCGGTCGCACTCGTCATCTTTGCAGTCTGGGATCCTCGTAGGGCCCTGCTGGGCGCGTGGCTGTTCGGCGTTATTGCTTCCTTGGGCTTACATCTTCAAGCCCTAGGTGTCATGATTCCGTCCAATTTTTTACAGATGTTGCCTTATATTTTTACCTTTGTTGTCTTAGTCCTCACGACAGGAGAAACAAAAAACAGGCGTTCGGGAACACCTGCTGCGCTCGGAATTCCGTATTCACGAGAGGAACGGTGATTAGTGTCGCCAGCAGAGCTTGACTGGTTTAATTTTCCATAAAAATACCAAACTAAAGTCTTTAGATTGTCTTATATCTCGGTACTAATTGCTGAAGGAGTGTTGAAAACGCGAACCTACGAAGAAATCAAAACCGTGCTTGAAGCTGGGTTAAGTATCATCGATTGTGACTTAAAGCTGGAGAATGTGAATCTGGTGAATGTTTACTCCTCTCAGATTTATCCCACTAATATCTATATTAAAGGGAAACGGATTGTTTCCATTGATCCATTGGCCGAATTAAAAGCTAAAGAGACCTTAGACTGTGGCGGGATGTATGCTGTGCCAGGTTTGATCGACGGGCACATGCACTTTGAAACAACTTTGCTCTCCCCAGAAGCCTTAGCGGATGTCCTTGTACCACATGGAACGACGACAGTTATGGCTGATCTCATGGAAATTGCCAACGTGGCAGGACTTGAGGGTGTAAAAACACTCGTCAATTCTATTGCCGAGCTACCTTACCGGACCTTTATTCAGGTATCTTCCAGAGTACCAACTGCCCCTGGTCTGGAGACTACAGGTGGGGTCCTTGGTCTTGCAGAAGTGGAAGAAATGTTAGATTGGCCAGAAAGTATCAGTTTAGGGGAGTTAGATCCCTCCAAGGTTCTCGTGATCAAGGAAGAATATCTCAAAAAAATTGCTGCTGCCCTACAACGCCGTAAGATAGTCAATGGCCATGCCATTGGCCGTGATGGACATGAGCTCAATGTTTATGCCAGTGCCGGCATGTCTGATGACCATGAGTGTGTTTCGTATGAACACCTTCTCGAGAGAGTGCAATTAGGATTGACGGTGATGCTGCGAGAAGGTAGTACCGAACGTAATGTCGAGGAGCTTATTACGGGGGTACTAAAACATGGTTTGAGCCACGAACATTTGATTTTCTGTACGGACGATAAGCACGCCATCGACATTCGTGATGAAGGTCATATTAACTATAATGTGAATAAAGCAATCTCGCTAGGGATGCCACCAATACAGGCCATCCAAATGGCAACTCTGAATTGTGCCAGGCATTTTCGTTTAGAAGATGAAATAGGAAGTATTACCCCTGGCCGGCTGGCCGATATCTTACTCGTTAAAGACTTATCCAACATAACCCCGAGCAAGGTTATTTTCGAAGGGAACGTTGTTGCTGAAAACGGCAATCTTGTAGTGGAAAGCAAACGCGGTATATATCCGGAGTGGATTAAAGAAACAATTAAACTATATAAGCCCATAACTGCCCACTCGTTTGTTGTCCCAGCAAAAAGTCAAGGGTCGACAACTCTGGTTAACGTGATTCGGATTTATAATGACCAAATTATCAACGAGTGGGATGAGGAGGAGCTAACTGTAGCCAACGGACAAATCATCAGCAACCCCGCAAAGGATATACTTAAACTAGCTGTAGCAGAGCGTTATGGTAAGGCTGGAGGGGTTGGGATCGGTTTTGTAAAGGGCTTCCACCTGCAAGGGGGCGCTTTAGCCACCTCCGTGTCTCATGACCATCATAATATTGTCTGTGTCGGTACTAATGATGAAGATATGGCTTGTGCTGTAAATGCAATTTACATGCTGCAAGGCGGTATGGTTGTCGTTAAGGAAGGGCAAGTAATCGGCAAAATGGAACTCCCTATCGGTGGTCTCATGAGTGAGAAACCAGCTGACATTGTACTCAAAGAGCTTGAAGAAATAAATACGGCTGCTCAACAGTTGGGCTGCCATCTACCATCCCCGTTTATGACTCTCAGCTTTATTTCTTTACCTACAGTTCCTAAGCTGGGACTGACCGACTTGGGGCTAATTGATGTGCTTAAGCACGAGTTGGTTGAGGTAGAACTGTAAATGGTAAATTTTCATCAAGATTTCGAAACAGGTTTCTCGTCAGTGAGTGCCACGTTAATGGAATATATAAGCTCGTGATGGATTGAGGGATTTGCTTGAACAAGAGATATAAACTGTGGGAAGTAGGCAGACAGCTTACAGCAACAGCGCAGGGGAAACTAAAGGCTGATTTAGTAATAAAAAACGGCACGCTTGTCAATGTTTTTACGGGAGAAATTCAGCCAAACATAGATATCGCGGTAAAATTTGGGCGCATTGCACTTGTGGGTGATGCTACGGTGGCTATTGGCGAAGAAACGGTTATTATCGATGCCCAAGGAATGTATTTGGTACCCGGGTTTATTGACGGACACCTGCATGTGGAAAGTAGCCTCATGACGGTGAGAGAGTATGCGAAAGCTACGATTCCCCATGGAACTTCTTCAATATTTATGGACCCGCATGAGATCGTTAATGTCGCGGGTCTTGATGGCATGGTCGCCATGATGAAAGACGGGGAGACAACGCCGCTGCGCGTTTTTACAACGATACCGTCCTGCGTGCCTGCTTCGCCTGGGCTAGAAAACACAGGCAGTACAATAACGCCACAGGATATCCAAAACACGTTGAACTGGGAAGGCGTCGTGGGGCTTGGTGAGATGATGGATTATACTGGAGTTTTGAGCGGTGACCCACAAACTTGCGAAAAGGTGGAGAAAACGCTTAAGGCGGGCAAGACGGTAACAGGCCATTTTCCGCTGACGGATATCGGCGCTGCGTTAAACGCTTATATTGCCTCAGGGATTAGCTGCTGTCATGAATCGACTACTGCGCGTGAAGCACTAGCCAAAATGCGACTCGGTATGTATGCCATGATCAGGGAAGGCTCTGCCTGGGATGACCTGCCCGAGGTCATCAAAGCAATCACGGAGCAGAAGATTGATACAAGGCTTGCTATGCTGGTTTCCGATGACCTACATGCAGACACACTTGTAAGGTGTGGTCACATGGATTTTATCATTCGCTTGGCGGTTTCCAAAGGGGTGAGGCCAGTAACGGCGATACAGATGGCAACCCTCAACCCTGCCTGCTGCTTCGGGATGGAACGCGATATCGGTTCGATTTCACCGGGCCGTTTTGCAGACATTAACATTTTGAGCGACTTAGCTCAGGTCCAAGTTGAAAAAGTGGTCATCAACGGAGAGCTTGTGGCGGAAAAAGGGAGGCTCACAGTACCTATTGAAGGCTATGACTACCCGGAAAAGCTTAGAACTTCGGTGAAAATAACCCGTAAGATTTTGCCGAGCGACTTTATTGTGGGTGCCCCCCTCGGCACGGGGACTACAAAGATAAGAGTAATCGGCGTTCATGACTCCAATGTGCTGACTACCGAAATGATCGCAGCACTGCCGGTACGAAATGCCGAAGTTGGACTTGCTACAGGAAAAGACATCTGTAAGGTTGCGGTCATTAACAGGCACACGCCAGAAGGCGGAATGAGCATTGGTTTTGTTCATGGCTTTGGTCTGAAAAAGGGCGCAGTCGCGTCAACCTATGCGCACGATGCCCACAACCTAGTTGTGTTAGGGCTGAGTGACGCAGAAATGGCTTTTGCGGCGAATAAAGTAATTGAATCTGGCGGGGGTATGACGGCGGTAGACGGTGAAAAGGTTCTAGCACTTTTAAAAATGCCGATTGCCGGGCTGATGAGCGATCTATCGGCACAGGAGGTTGCCGAGGCGCTCGGTGAGCTTTCCGAGGCGTGGGTAGTTCTTGGCTCGCCGCTTGCTTCACCCTTTATGACAATGGCGCTACTGTCGCTCGTTGTGATTCCCGAAATCAGATTAACGGATAAAGGCCTTATCGATGTCTATACCAACAGCTTCACTACGCTTTTTACAGAATAATAGATGTTTATCCATCTGTTTGTAGTCCGGATCCTTTGTGGTTATCGCTCGCACAAAGGATCTGGACTACTCCCGGGGCCTTGGGTCTCTCCTCCTGAGCAGGAGGAGAGATAGATGAAAAAGTTGATTAATTCCGAGACACCCCCTTCTATAAGTGGGTGAACCAATTTCCGCTTTGGTGGGGGTAGATTCCCCCACCGAAGCCCCGATGTTCAGCTTTAGCGTAAGCGAGTTCACTCAACGATTAGCAGGAAAGAGTGGTAAGTGATGCTGGGTTCAAAGATTCGCACGAAAAGAGTGGAGAAACAACTGACACTAAAGGATCTGGCGGAGAGGACCGGTGTAACACAAGGCTTTTTGAGCCAAGTAGAGCGGGGTCTTACAGACCCCTCCATCACTTCTTTAAGACGGATTGCCCATGCTCTTGATGTGCCCATATTTTACTTTCTGATGGATGAAGCCAAATCAAACCCAGTCGTAAGAAAAAATGAGCGCAAAGTTCTGAAATTTCCGGACTCCCATCTTACATTTGAATTGTTGTCGCCAGACTTAAACAGAAGTTTGGAGATGATGATGGCGCGGCTGGAACCAGGCGCCGTAACCTGTGACGTACCGCTAACTCATCCAGGAGAAGAGAATATCTTGGTTATCCAGGGAGAGATGAAAATTCAAATTGGGGATGACCTTCATATTTTAGCTGAAGGAGACAGTATCTATTATTTCTCCAGTATTCCCCATAAGATATGGAGCATCGGCACAGAGGATTTGGTCTTCATTTCGGCCATAACCCCGCCTGCCTTTTGACAAAGAGAAAGCCATTCAAATCTTGAAGGGCTTTCTCTTTGTCAAAGGTTGTTTCAAAATATTTGGTAGCCATTTTTCATTGTATATAGTTATTGATTGGGTACCACCTTCTACAAAATAGATCTTGAAATATAGATAATAGATAATCATTATCATTTACAATGTGAGAACAATATAGTAATATAAGAGAAGAACAGTTATAAACTCCACGGAAAATACCTAAAAAAGACCATGGAGCTAGTATGATAATTAGAGAAAGAAAAAAATTTAGAAGTTAATTGATAATAATTATCAATACATAGTTTGGGTGGTAAAAGGAAAGGCTGTTGTTGATGAAAGAAGTGGCCATAGTTTATTGGAGGTAGGAGGCTTTTATTTATGAACATTAGTAGCATGCAAAGTATTCAGGATGACAAGGATTATTTAAGAATGAACATAGCCTATTGGGCCGCACCTACCATCGCACAGAGGAAACCATCCAATCTGCTTTCCTTCTCCCATAATCACCGCGATCTTTACAATCTTTGGGAGGCCTATAAAGAGGAAACAGTGGCGAAATTGCAACTGGAGTACTTTGAGATTCGTAAATGTGCTACAAGAGTGCTCGTAATATTTTTTGACAGGGTAGCTTTGCTTAAAACTTTATTGAATACTAATAACAGGAATTTCCTCACTACCATGGGATATCTAGGTAAGTTAGAATTAGAGGAATATCTGGTCTTGCTTAAAAGACGGTTTGAAAGGGGTTGTCCTCATGAAGTGGGTATCTTTCTAGGTATCCCCCTGAAAGATGTTGTAGGATTTATTGAAAATAGGGGTAAAGGATGCTTACTAAATAGTTACTGGAAGGTATACCATAACCCCAAAAAGGCCAAGGCTATTTTTGCTTCTTATGATAGGGCAAGAGCAGAAGTAATTTCCTCAATTGTAAATAGTGAAGAATCCAGTTACCATGATGCATATCTTTGACTTGGCGGTTCATCTAAGTGTCTGAGAAATTTCAAAACTTATAATTCGCAGTTTTTAGGATTCTTGAAAAAAAGCCCGCACTTGGCGGACTTTTTTGTACTAGTCAGAGATTATACACTGTTTAAGATCGTCTTGCGAACGATCTATTCTTTACCTTTTTTTAACCACGTAGCAACTGCAACAGTTCTTTTTGCTTGATGGAATACAGCATCTTTTACGTCTTCTACCATTTTACCATCTTGACCTTGAGTAACTGAGGTTCCATAAGGATTACCACCTGCTTTGAAGATTGAAGGGTCTGTAAATCCAGGCGCCACAATGATTGCGCCCCAATGCATCATTGAGGTATATAGACTTTTAATGGTCGCTTCCTGACCACCATGAGGATTTTGTGCTGAGGACATGCCACTGACAACCTTATTCATCAGCTTTCCTTGTGCCCATAGGCCGCCTTGTAGGTCAATAAACTGTTTCATCTGTGCAGCAAGATTCCCAAAGCGTGTCGGGACACTGAAAACAATAGCATCCGCCCAATCAAGGTCAGCTGAGCTCGCTTCTGTGATATCCTTTGTGGCTTCTACATTGGCCTTCCAAACTGGATTACTGTTGATAGCTACTTCTGGAGCTAGTTCGTGCACCTTGAGCAGACGAACTTCCGCACCGGCATCTTTTGCAGCTTCCGCTGCCCACTGAGCCAACTGATAATTGATCCCTGTCATGCTGTAATAAATGACTGCAAATTTAATCTTTTCCATAGTTACGCTCCTATCGTTTATGTATTCTGGATAATAGTTTAACCTGATAAAGCAAATTTACCATGAAGGTATACTAAATATAAACAACGTAATAATTATAATAATTATTACGTTGTTTATATTGTTACACATAATGGGTTTTGAGTCAATAAATATTTCTTGAACTTTTTACACTTAGACTCGACATATCATGAAAATTTTAACAAAAGCTAAGATGCTTTATGAACGAAAGTCACAATCGTATAAATAATTTTCGAAGTATCTAAGGCAATATAATTGGGAAAAATAGTTTAGGGTTTGTTTGCCTCTTAAAGGGGGGCACCTTGTTGATTAAGAGAGATATGTCTAAGAGGTAACTGAGCTTCAAAATGACGGCCGAAATAGTTAAGTATTGTAATTTAGGAGGGAAGCTGCATAATGGAACAACACTTTCTTGTGTTTAAAGAGGTGGCAGAAACCAATAACATTACGTTATCAGCGAAGAATCTCCACATGAGTCAACCTTGTATTAGTTTGCAGATTCAGAACCTGGAAAATGAGTATGGCGTTCGTTTTTTTGACCGCACTAACAAAGGGGTCACTTTGACTAAAGAGGGTGAAATTTTCTATGCACGTATTCTGAGTATCTTAGACATTCTTGCCAGTTTAAAAGAGGAGATAGGTGCTCTGGGAAAGGATCAAAGAAGGCTGATTTATATAGGAGCGGCTTTAACGATTGGAGAATATGTCCTTCCCAAGATTATGGCGTATTTGTACACGACCTACCCAGATGTCGATTTCAAAGTAAAGATCGCTAATAAGGAGTCGATTATTCAAGATGTTTCAGAGAAAAAAATACACATTGGCTTAATCGAGGGTACAGACCCTCAACATAAGGACATTAAGGTAGATAACTTTTGGGAAGACGAGCTGGTAGTCGTGATTCCCCAGTCTCATCCTTGGGCGTCGAGAGAGAGCATTACTTTAGCTGAAATCATAAATGAGCGTGTGGTGACACGCGAGGAAGGTTCTGGGACCAGAAAGTTGATGGAGATGGCTCTTAAAGAAAGAGGGCTTGATCCAAATAAATTGAACGTGACGATGGAACTAGAAAGTATTGAGGCGATTAAACAAGTGGTTTCGGCGGGACTTGGAATTACTATTATCTCTTCATTGACTGTCAGCAGTAAAAGAGACAAAAAAATATTTAAGGCATTAAAAATTCAAGATGCGCTCGTTTATCGGCCTTTCAGTATTCTCACCAATGCCAAAAGCATCCAGAGCAAAGATGAACACATCTTAATTAACCTACTTCGTGATCACAAGTTGTTAGCGGATATTTTAAGGGAGGATTCTAATGAGTTAGAGGAACCTGAAAGTGAGCTGAGTCTGAATCATGCTGCAGTGAGTATTCCGGTAGGTCAGGGACAAAGCCAGGGACAATTTCAGGGACATTGAATTACCTTGATAGTGTGCGCTTATTCAATAGGCTCTGTCTTCGGACAGAGCCTATTGAATAAGCAAGATTTGCAGGAGAATTCCGGATTATGTAGAATAGTTATACGTTAATCATAGGGACCTGTTGAAAATAGATTGTAGTAGTATAAAAGGAAATCGTTCATGCGAAAGATTCGTTTACAGAATCTAGCGAGAGTCATCAAACTTTGAATTTATTGATGGGCGGAAGGAAGTGAAGGGCCTGGTTTCACCAGGACAGACATGACTAAATCTATTGTCTATTTTGCCAGCGCGCGAGCCAAATTTTTCGATTATGATTATGGTTTTTTAGGCAAATTTGAGGAGATTCTTACCAAGATAAATCTCAAGAATTATGTAGAAAAAGGTGACTACGTACCAATAAAGATGCACCTCGGCTCACAGGGTGCTTTCAGAGTGGTTCGCCCAGTATTTATTCGGAAACTGGTGGATTCCCTGAAAAGTGTTGGGGCAGATCCGTTTGTTACAGATACCGTTCGTATTCCCGGTTTGGAATACTTGCGAGTAGCAAGCGCCAACGGGATTAACGAGCTCTCCACAGGAGTTCCAGTAATTATGGCGGACGGAATTTTTGGATGCGACTCGGTGATGAAACCGAGCGGCCCAATTCTAGGCGAAATCGGCATTGCTTCAACTATACATGATGCCCCGGCGATGATCGTTGTATCGCATTGCAAGGGTCATATCGCCAGCGGCTACGGAGGAGCAGTAAAAAATCTAGGGATGGGCGGCATTGCCTTTAAAGATCGGAAGGGAATTCATCAGCGGGGGCGGATGCATTTCCTGCAAAATGCCGAACTTAGCTGGACCTCAGAGAAATGTAGTCATTGTTTACAATGCGTGGGCGCTTGTCCCCATGAAAGTATATCCTTCGGTCAGGACGAAATGTTAGCAATTGACCAGCAAAAATGCGCTCGGTGTGGGCGTTGTGCCAGGGTTTGTACTGAAGGGGCCCTTGTATTGCCACAAAGTGAAGCGCTTTTTCAAAAAGTTTTGGCAGAAGCTGCGGCGGCCGTATTAAACACTTTTGATAAAGGAAGAGTTCTCTACATTAACTTCGTGACCGAAGTGCAACCGGAATGCGACTGCATGCCCATGGCTGATGCTCCTTTGGTTCCTGATATTGGAGTGCTGGTTTCAGACGATATCGTGGCCATTGAAAAAGCCACACTGGACTTGATTGGACAAGCTCAGATTATTCATGACTCCAAAGCGGGCGACAAAGGATTAACGTCAGCTGAAAATATTTTCTCGAAAATCCATGGCAAAGATCCCTACCAACAGGTTCGGGCCATCGCTGATTTCGGCTTGGGTTCTGAGGATTATGAGATTGTTGAAGTTCTTTGTAAAACGAAACCGGACGGTAGCGTCGAACCACGCCCGTTTGGGCATTAAACTTGTAGCTTCCTCATGAAAATTTTGTGCGGATGACATCATAAATCTTGGGATCCCCCGATCCGGGGTACCATAGACAGATACCATTGATGGAATAATCGTTGACCAAATCTAAAAGTACGCTAAAAAAAGCGGCGTCTATAAACCAGGTTTCGTGGACAGTACTGCCGACGGTATAAGTGAAATGCGGTCCGAGATTTGCATCGGCTATAATGGGGGCGTTATATTTATTGGCAGTAGCAAAGGCATCAGCGTAAGTGATTACTTTACCTGACTGGCCAACAGGCCAATCATATCCATACGTTGGAACGCCAAGGACAATTTTGTTGCTAGGGATGGTGGAAACGGCATAAATCAGCACCCCTTCCACCCAGTCTGCTGGAGCAATCGTGCCAGGAGCGCTGCCTTGCCAATTATAATCATAACCCATAATCCGGACAATATCGGCCGCTTGGCCAATCCCTACATAATCGTGAGCTTCGGCACCACTCCAGATTCCGAAAGGGTTAGTCTTAGCGTGTACGGTTACAATCAACTGTTTGTTGAGGGTTGTAAGGCTAGTCTTTAGCTCTTGGAGAAAAACAACGAAGGCTTCTTTATCTTTCACAAAGAGATTTTCATAGTTAATTTCAATTCCTGCATAATTCATTTGCTGAACTAATTTTACTAGGTTTGTAATATGATTTTTCCTAAGTGCGGAATCGTTCAGAACGGAAGATATTAGTTCACTGCTAAAGCTATTGCTAATAAGCGGTATTATGCTTATCCCCTGGATTTTGGCAAAGGAAAGAATCATACTGTCCTCGGCACCATTTAGTTTTACAATTTCTCCAGTTATGGTCATCACATACCAAAAGGGAGAGAGGACATGGAATATATCTGGGTGATTTTGAATCGCTCGAAAAGATTGAGTTTGCAGCCACGCCGGAATCCACCCGGCTACCGAATGGGTAAGGTTCAGCTTAACTAATTTGTTTTGAAGTATTTTCCAGGTGACCGGACCGACGATCCCATCTTGAGTTAAGCTGCTATCTTTTTGAAATTGAATAGTGGCTTGCTTGGTTATTACCCCAAATATGCCATCGGCTGCTCCAGGATTGTAACTCAGTTTCTGTAACGATACTTGGAGTCCTGTTACATCTGTGCCTCTGCTTCGCTGTCTTAATGTTCTCAACATGCCCACCTCTATTCTATGTGTTTAAAGCACTACCTTAGCATGATATATGTTATGCTGAGTAGGGCATGTTGGAGGAGGTATTTATATAGAAAATTTAGGTGCGGAGCTTCAACCCAAAAATGCGAGCCAAATAACTAGGGAGAAGAAAAGGCCTTGGCCAGAGCAGTTACTGATAAGGTTCATACTTGCAAGTTAATATGACGAAATGGACAAGGTTACCCAATATTCCCTTTACCTCGCTAATTCTCCGCGAAATTCCGGTTATGACTGGGATTAAACCTGAAGAGGTAAGTCCACTTCGCGAAATAGAAAAATTCAAAGAGAGACCTATTTTATTTATAGCCGGCGACGCGGATGATATGATTCCAATGGAGAATTCAAAAAGACTTTGGGAAAAAGTTAATAATCCTAAAGACAGCTTTTGGGTTGTTCCTGGGGCAAAACACGTAGGAGCTTATACTGTAATGCCAGATCAATATCTCGCTAAGGTTACTAAGTTTTTTGTAAGTAGTTTGTTGAATTGAAGTACGGCCGCCTGGTTGAAGCCAGGCGGCCTAATTTTATAGATTGGAATGGATAAAATACTTCAAAATGCCTCTTTACATTGACGTTACGTAAAGGTGTATAGTGATTTCATTAGGAGGTGGGAACATGGAATATACAGTGCAAAAACTTGGCCAGATGGCAGGTATTAGCACGAGGACTTTGAGATATTATGACGAGATAGGTATTCTTAAACCAGCAAGAATTAACTCGTCAGGGTATCGCATATATGGGCAATCAGAGCTCGATCGATTGCAACAGATTCTTTTTTATAGAGAGCTGGGTGTAAGCCTAGAAAGCATTAAAGATTTGGTTTGCGCGTCTTCCTTTGATGGCGCGAAGGCGCTGAAAGAACACCGTGAGAAGCTTCTTGAAAAAAGAGTGCAATTGGATTTGCTGATTTCGAATGTGGACAAATCCATTGCGTTAACAGAAGGGAGAATCACTATGATGGATAAAGAAAAATTTGAAGGCTTTAAGCAGAAGCTAGTCGATGACAACGAAACAAAGTATGGTAAGGAAGCCCGAGAAAAATATGGAGAAGCGGCTGTTAACAAGTCAAATATCAAAGTGAAAGGTATGTCCCAAGAGCAATATAAAGAGGTCACGAGACGAGAGCTCGAACTTAATGAAACGCTCCAAGCTGCCTTTGAAACCGGTGATCCTGCTGGGGATATAGCTCAAAAAGCAGCTGAGTTACATCGTCAGTGGTTAAGTTTTTATTGGGACGCCTACACTAAAGTGGCCCATGTGGGACTAGCTCAGATGTATGTGGATGATGAAAGATTTACCGCATATTATGATAAGAAACAACCTGGAACAGCTGAATTTTCAAGAGATGCAGTCCTCATTTATGCGAAACAGCAAGTATAAGTTAGTTACTTCCTAGGGGACAAAGAGACAATTCTAATTTTTGTTCTTTGTCGAGTTTACTCTTGATTTGATATTGAACAGCGAACTCGAAAATCAAAGGGTAGATCTTTTTTACTATTTCAGTGGGCAATTGTAGTTCTGTGGCAAGGTTAACTAATCGATGAATAACTTCTTTTTCTCTGCCAATATCTTTGACCCTATCTAACCGTTTTTGATCAGCAACTTTTCCGACGATTTGCATCCGAGTAGCAAGGTGTTCGATGATACTTTGATCGATGCCGTCGATCTGGGTACGTAGGGATTCAAGAGTATTTGCATTCCCCCCACAAGCAAAGATCCGGTTTACCGATTTAGCGACTACACCTAATTCACGAGCTAATTGGATAAACTGTTCTGGGTACAAGGACTGCGGTCCGTCGCTTACAGCATCGGCAGGATTCGGGTGCATCTCAATCAGTAGACCATCTGCACCTGCAGCGATAGCCGCCTTGGCTAAAGCCGAAATCAAATCTCTTCTACCCGCTGCGTGACTCGGGTCAACAATAACCGGTAGATGAGAAAGCTCCTTCGCGACTCCGACGGCGCTCAGATCTAAGGTGTTTCTCGTACTAGGTTCAAACGTGCGAATTCCTCTTTCACAAAGGATTACTTGGGGATTACCTGTAGCTAGGATATATTCAGCGGCCAACAACCACTCCTCAATCGTTGCCGATAAACCTCTTTTGAGAATAATAGGTTTATTGGTTTTGCCAGCCAATTTCAGAAGCTCAAAATTTTGCATGTTCCGGGCACCAATTTGAATGATATCAACTTTGTCCACCACTAAATCCAGACCTAGAGGATCCGTCACTTCAGTGACACAGAGTAAACCCTGTTCTTTAGCGGCTTGAACTAAATAGTTAAGACCCTCTCGACCTAAACCTTGGAAACTATAGGGCGAAGTGCGCGGCTTGAAAACCCCACCGCGCAGGATCTTTCCTCCCGCTTTTTTTACTGTTTCGGCTGACTGGTTCATTTGGAGACTCGATTCGACCGCGCAGGGTCCACCCATTAGGATAATTTCTTTACCTCCAATGGTTACCCCATTGACTTCAATCGCACTTCGTTCAGCAATGAGTCCTCCTAATAATAAATCTTTCATTTGAATTGCCTCCTTAAAATTTATTATATAAAAAAGTCTACGGCTCATCCCATCTCTGGGACGAAAGCCGTAGACTTCCGCGTTACCACCCATTTTGGCCAACTAGGCCCTCTCAAAAAGTACAGGATATTAAACTCGCATTTGTCGAGGTTTAGCCTTAGGATAACAAAAAACTCCTCATCCCTGAAGGGACGAGAAGTTAAATCTCGCGTTACCACCCGACTTTAGCCAAAAAGGCCACTCGACAAAGGTACGGGAATGACGTCCGATACCTCCTTCCTGTTAACGGGGAAGAACCGTCCTAGCCTACTTGATTTCGTTCAGCCGGCAGCTCGGGAGGGAACTTCAGCTATCACAACACATAGAAGAGTTTACAGTCGAGACTCTTCCTCCCTGAAAGGTAATAAACAGCTTACTTTTCTCCGTCTTAGCTTTTGATAATTCAATTAATCGAATTATAACAGTATCTTTGATTTTGTCAACTATAGTTATTGGCAAGTTTTCTGATTCAACGGCATAGTCTGGAGAATTTTATGAAAGAGGAATACTTTTTGGTGGCAAAGTGTATTAGAATATAAGTAGTCGGTTAGGGACACGGAATTATTAGGTTAGAAAATGACGAATGAAAGGATGATGGCATTGAAAAATTCTACGATCTCAATTTTAGGGGCTGAAGGCAAGGAGTTGTTAGAACATAAATGTACCACGATTCCCAAGGAGCTTATTCATTTACCAGGTCCAGATTTTATCGATAGAGTCTTAGAAATGTCAGATCGATCCAATAGTGTCTTGAGAAATTTGGCAACGCTTTTTAAGCATGGTCGTTTAGCGGGTAGCGGTTATCTATCCTTATTACCAGTAGACCAAGGGGTGGAACACTCTGCGGCTGCTTCTTTTGCACAAAATCCTATTTATTTTGATCCTGAGAATATTGTTAAACTGGCAATTGAAGGGGGCTGTAATGCAGTCACGTCAACATTAGGCGTTTTGGGAGCGGTCTCTCGCAAATATGCTCACAAAATCCCCTTTATTTTGAAAATTAATCATAATGAACTACTGACTTACCCGAATTCCTATGATCAAAGACTTTTTGCCTCCGTAGAACAAGGCTTTCAAATGGGTGCAGTGGGTATTGGTGCTACAATATATTATGGCTCTCAGGAGTCACGCCGACAAATTGAAGAGGTTAGCGCTGCTTTTAAACGTGCCCATGAATTAGGCATGTTTACAGTGCTTTGGTGTTATTTGCGCAATGATGGTTTTCAAAAAGATAAAATTAGCTACGATGCAGCAGCTGATTTAACTGGGCAGGCCAATCATTTAGGAGTGACCATCGAAGCAGATATTATTAAACAAAAACAGGCGACGAATAACGGGGGATATGTTGCCTTGGATTTTGGAAAGACAAGTCCGCTGGTTTATGAGAAACTTTCGTCGCCACATCTGATCGATTTAGCTCGTTATCAAGTGGCTAATTGTTATATGGGGAGAGCTGGATTGATTAATTCAGGGGGCGCTTCAGGTGAAAATGACTTGCAACAAGCTGTCATGACCGCGGTAATCAATAAAAGAGCAGGCGGCATGGGTATGATCTCGGGCAGGAAGGCCTTTCAAAAACCCATGGGTGAGGGGATTGAATTGCTCAATGCCATCCAAAATGTGTATCTAGAAAAGGGTATTGACATAGCTTAGTTAGGTACTATACCCCAAATCAAGGCGCGTGGAGATGGCCAGAGAATTAAATAAATCGTAAAGATTTGAACCTTTGGCTGTATGTGGTTGAAATATGCCTTTCTAGTTAGCAAAGATGAGGTGGGGTTGCGTAAGGGACCATCAGAATGCTGGTCAAGGGGTCCACGGCCTTTTTTGGCTCATAAGACTGATAGCGGTACACTCAGTAAGAGAGTATACTGAGGTTAATGAGCGATTGGAGGTAATTACTTTGGGAGACAAAAGTCCTAAGAATAAGGAAAAAAAGAAGAAGAAGGCAGAAAAAAAGGTTATCTCAGTATCGTCTTCAACAGAGCCAGCTTATAAGTCTAAATAATTATATTGATGTTGAGAAATTGTGAGGAAGAACCTTTCTGTTATATTGCTGTATAGGTACAAAAAAAGTCCAGCTTTCTTGCTGGACTTTTTTTGTACCTATACAGCAAGTATATGTTCCGAATAACATAATTCGGGTGGTATAAGTGCAACTAAGGCCGCCACCGGCGGTCCCTTCTCGCCATCCTTGGCTTCAGGGACACTTGGTCATTCTTGGTCTGCGCCTGCGGCTGATAGAATGACTAATACGTGCGAAGACAGTGTCTTTGGGCGCCAGCCAAGTTTTTTTATCTAAATATACGCCAAGTAAAGGCATTAACTGATCATGATAATAGGGGTCTTACATAATATGGACGGCATTTAAACTTGAACATCTCACGACAGCGCGAAGTTTAAGTGAACCTTGCAATAGTCATTTAAGTAAGTTATAGTAGTACATTATGGGTTTCGTCCGGACGTTATACTCCTTAGGAATATCTTTAAATACCGTGGGCGTTTGTATTTCTGCGTATTCTTATTATAGTTTCTGACAAGACTACATAATAGCGACAATCACAAAAGAATTAATTGGGATGAGTTGTACTTAAAAAGGCGGGTATTTAATTACCTGTCAAGTGTAGCTGTCCCCTATTATAACGAGCCCGAAAAGACGAGAATTGGCGTTTGAGTAGGGCAAGAGTTAATTTTTAACTAGGAGGTAATAGTACTTGACCACAGAAAGTAAACTACAAATTATTCCCCTTGGTGGACTAGGGGAAATTGGAAAGAACACAACCGCCATCCGCTATAATAATCAAATCTTGTTAATTGATGCGGGTCTAGCTTTTCCTGACGATGATATGTTGGGAGTTGACCTCGTTATCCCAGATTATACTTACCTCATTGAAAACAAAGACCTGATTCTAGGAATCCTGATCACCCATGGTCATGAAGATCATATCGGAGGGCTACCCTACTTATTAAGACATTTGAATGTTCCTATTTACGGGACACGCCTAGCCATTGGCTTAATCCAATATAAACTAACTGAAGCTAAATTGGGACAAATAACCACCCATGTAATCCAACCCAGAGATAGTATAAAATTGGGCTCGTTCACAGTAGACTTTATCAATGGAAGCCATAGTATACCCGGCACTGTCGGTTTGGCCATTCACTCCCCCTTAGGAACCATCGTTCACACTGGGGATTTCAAATTGGATCATACCCCGGTGAGCGGGGGGGTTCTTGACTTACACAAGTACTCAGAACTTGGGGACAAAGGAGTTCTTTGTCTCATGTCTGACAGTACCAATGTGGAACGCCCAGGCTTTACAAAATCTGAGCAATATGTTGGAGAAAATATTGATAAGGCTTTTGCGGATGCTAGGGGGCGAGTTATTTTCGCTAGTTTTGCTTCTAATGTCAATCGGCTTCAGCAAGCAATCTCCGCCGCTTTCAAATACCATCGCAAGGTCGCTACGGTTGGTCGAAGTATGATCAATGTTGTTAGTATAGCCGCGGAGCTTGGGTATCTCGATATCCCAGAAGACACCCTCGTTGATGTCGATGAGGCCATGCGCTTGCCGGGCAATGAAGTTTGCATCCTTACAACCGGTAGCCAAGGTGAGCCGATGGCCGCGCTTACCCGCATGGCAATGCATAATCATCGTCAGATTTCTATTTATCCAGGGGATACTGTCATTCTTTCTGCTTCGCCCATCCCTGGAAACGAAAAAGCTGTCTCGCGGAATATTGATCAGCTCTTTAAGTTAGGGGCTAAGGTCATTTATGAATCTATTTCGGGTATGCATGTTTCCGGTCATGCCAGTCAAGAAGAGCTCAAACTAATGCTCACCATGGTAAAACCCAAGTACTTTATTCCGGTCCATGGTGAATACCGTATGCTCATGAAACATGCTGAACTAGCTGTGCAAGTGGGAATTCCACGGGAAAATATTTTTGTGGCTGAGATCGGTAATGTTATAGAGTTTACAAGCCATGGGGCGAAGTTTGCTAATAATGTTATAGCAGGACGAATCTTTATCGATGGCTTAGGAGTCGGGGATATCGGAAATAGTGTTATGAAGGACCGGACACTCCTGTCTCAAGATGGAATCCTTATCATCATTTTAGCCCTCAATAGCTCAACGAGAACCATATTAGCAGGTCCAGATGTTGTCACGCGTGGATTTGTTTATGTTCGAGAGTCCAATCTAATGCTCGGTGAAGTAAAGGCGATCACTAGACAAACTATAGCTCGCAGTCTTCAGGACGGCATCAAAGAAACCCTTATTTTGCAAAATCGTGTTCGGGATGCTGTAAGCAGACATCTTTACGATAAGACCAAGAGACGCCCGATGATTATTCCTATTTTTCAGGAAGTGGAATAATCATCGCCCCACCCTATCGCAAATTGTGATCGTCTCAATAGTATGAACATGTAGTAGATGAGGCGCGTAGGGACAAAAGGCTATTGAAAAATACGATATGAAGACAATATAAACTAATAGTTGACACAATACGCCGAAAATGGTATTATAACTGAGCGCCACAAAGACGCACAGCGATTGAAGAAGTAAGGGGTTAAACCTTTAAACTAATCAGTCAAGACAAAGTAAATTAGTCATTGACAACGCGAGTTGAAAATGCTATGATGTAGATCCGGTCCAAACGGGCGCAGGAAACATAAACCAAATGAAATGGTCTTTGAAAACTAAACAACAAGGACAGCCAATGAGAGAAACTCGCAAGAGTTTCGAAAAAACAATGAGCGAATCATCTTCTTCAATGAAGTTGAAATAACTTTTTATGGAGAGTTTGATCCTGGCTCAGGACGAACGCTGGCGGCGTGCCTAACACATGCAAGTCGAACGGAGAATTTCAAT